>OMCN01000150.1_pt1 | contig 45929 bp, 39 predicted proteins | sample 1645061 | NCBI WGS metagenome assembly OMCN01 (sample SAMEA103958124, study PRJEB25191) | human gut metagenome | biome: human-associated habitat [ENVO:00009003]; feature: intestine environment [ENVO:2100002]; material: feces | place: Germany | collected 2013/2015 | reverse complement strand
CCGGGGTCGGGGTCTTACATATCAGGTATTTATCAGGGGCGGAACTTGTCCCACAGGTCTCCCCAGAAGTTGGAGTCGTCGTCGTCATCGTCGTCATCGCCGGGGATGATGGGGAAGATTGAGGGCTTCTTGTTGTGCACCGGGCACAGCTCGCCCTCCTCCTTGCCGGTGAGGGTCTGGAGCAGGTACTCGTCGTCCTGGGCCTTGATGTCCTTGATGATCTCACGGGGCCAATCCAGGGCGGCGATCTCCACCACGCTGCTGGCCGGGCAGTACTCCGTGGCCAGGTGCTTGCCGTCCTTGCAGTAGCGCACCATCTTGTGAACATTACAGGTCTGGGTGGGGGCGGTGTCCGCCGCCACGGTGACTTTGGTGACGCGATTGCCCCGCAGATCGTGGGTGCAGGCGTCGGTGGCCAGCAGGCCGCTGTCCTGGCATACGGTGACCTGGACCAGGCCGGAGCAGCTGTTGAAGTCCTTGTTCTCCAGGCCGTCGTGGATGCGGCGCATGACCTCACGCCACAGCACGGCGGAGGGGTTGCCCAGGGACTCGGAGAACCGCTCGTTGGACTTGTAGCCCGTCCAGACGGCGGCGCTGTAATACGGGGAGAAGCCCGCGAAGTAACGGTCGCGGTTTTCATCGGTGGTACCGGTCTTGCCGGCGATGGTCATGCCGGAGAAGCGGGCCTCGCCGCCGGTGCCGCTGGTGATGACGCTCTTGAGGGTCTGGCGGATGATATAGGCGGTGGTGGCTTTCATGGCCACGTTGGACTCCTTGTTGTTCTCGCAGACCAGGTTGCCCTGGGAGTCCTCCACCCGATAGAAGGTCCGGGGCGGGGTGTACACGCCATCGTTGACGAAGGCCCCATAGGCCGCGGCCATCTCCTCGGTGGTGACGCCGTATTCGTAGCCGCCCAGGCCCATGTTGCCGGATTGCTGGCTGTCGGCCTGGGTCAGGGTGGTGAAGCCCAGCTTCTCCACCATGAAGGTGTAGGACTGATAGGTGCCCAGCTCCTCCACCGTGCGCACGGCGCAGGTGTTCAGAGAGCGGACCAGGGCGGTATAGAAGGAGGTCAGGCCCCGGAAGCCGCTGCCGGAGTTGGAGGGCCATGCGCCGTAGCCGGGCAGGTCCCGGACGGGATAGTCGTCGATGGCGGAGGCGGCGGTGATGGTGCCGTTATCCAGAGCCGGGGCATACACGGACACGGGCTTGGTGGCAGAACCCGGCTGACGGGCCGACGTGGCCCAGTTCCAGCCCCGGTCCACCTCCTTGGCGCCGGTGCCGCCCACCATGGCCACCACGTCCCCGGTGTAGGGGTCCACAATGGTGATGGCCGCCTGGAGCGGCTCGCCCTTGGAGTCGGTATACTTGGCGTAGTTGGTGTTTTCAAACACGGACTCGGCGATGTCCTGGATCTTGGGGTTCTGGGTGGTATAGATCTTGTAGCCGCCGTTATAGACCTTGCTGACGGCCTTTTCAAAGGCGGTGCGGACATAGCCGTCGGCGTCTGCGGGGTCGTCGGTCAGGCCAAAGACCTCCACAAACTTCTCGGCCACATCGGTGATGACCTCGTCGGTGAAGTAGGAGTTGTTGGCGGTGCTGACCACGGCGGGCTTTTCGTCCTCCTCCTGGGGCCCCACATAGCTGCCCAGGTTGGTGTAGCCGTTGGTGAATACCACCTCCTGGGCTTTGGCGGCGTCATAGGTGGCCTGGTCGATCTTTTCCTGGGCCAGCATGGCGTCCAGCACGTCCAGCTGGCGGTTGCGGTTCTGCTCCCGGGTCCAGTCGCTGCGCAGGGGGTCATACTGGGAGGGGTTGTTGGTGATGCTGATGAGACACGCGCACTCCGCCAGGGTCAGCTCGGATACGTCCTTGTGGAAGTACATCCGGGAGGCGGTCTGCACGCCGTAGCACTGATTGCCCAGGCAGATGGTGTTCAGGTACATCTCCAGAATTTCGTCTTTGGAATAGTCCTTTTCCAGGGCCAGAGCCCGGTACGCCTCCGTCACCTTGCGCTTGACGGTGTTCTCGTTGTTGCCGGTGACGTTCTTGATGAGCTGCTGGGTGATGGTGGAGCCGCCCTGGGTGTTGCCCTTGGTAAGGGTCCGGAACACGGCCCGGACAGTGCCATGCCAGTCCACACCGTGGTGGCTCTCGAAGCGCTTGTCCTCGATGGCGATGGTGGCCTCGCGGAGGTTCTTGGGGATGGAATCAAAATCCACCCAGATGCGGTTTTCGTCGCCGAACAGGGTCTGGTACATGACCAGCTCCTTGGTATCCGGATCCTGATAGTACAGCTCCGTGGACACCTTCTGGTCGTACTCGGACATGTCCACCTCCACATGCCCCTTCAGGGACGTGTTGACGTAGGTCATGAAGATCCCCACGAAGATGGCGGAGGTCAGCACGGTGACCAGGAGGATGGTACCAAGGACGATGCCGATGGTCCGCCCCACACGGCGGCCCTTTCCGGACTTTTTCCCTGTTTTGGCGCTCTGCTCTGTCTTTTTCGGCTGGTTGTCTTTGTTCATAGACAGGGCACCTTCCTTTCTCTGTTACTGGTGTATGCGCCGCACCGATCGCGGCATGGATGAGAAAACATTCTATTCCATAATAAAAACTATTGTACCATACCTGTCAACTGCTGCAAAGTGTCATTTTGACAAAAATGTGTATCTGACTGCGAGATAAACGGGGAAAATTGGGACGATGGAGAGAAAATCATCACGATTCTGCCATAAATGCACACCAGGAGCAGAATGGGCCGCGGCTCTTGCATTTTCCGGCGGAATCGGGTATGATACAGGCAACTGCAACAGGAGGTAAACGGAAATGAGCGAAGAATTCGGCCCCAATTTCATCACCCTCACCGATGAGGACGGCAATGACATCGAGCTGGAATATGTGGACGCCCTGGAGGACAACGGCCAGACGTATATGGCCTTCTTCCCCACGGTGGACGACGAGACCGACGAGGAGGCGGCCGAGGATTTCGGCCTGGTGATCCTGAAGTCCGTGGTGGAAAACGGCGAGGAGCTGCTGACCACCCTGGACAGCGATGAGGAGCTGCAGCGGGTGTATGACCTGTTCATGGAGCAGCTGATGGAAGAGGATGACGAAAATTCCTGACCGGATGGCCGGCCTATGGACCCTGCATCCGGCAAACCGCACACAAAAGACGCTCCAATGGGGCGTCTTTTGTGTGCCGGAAACGATTTTAGCAAACCGGAACCCCCTTCGTGAAAATGCCGAAGGGCGGGGTTCGCTTCCGGAAAATTCCAGGGGAAATCCGCAAGTTTCCCCTTTTATTTTCCCGCCGGGTCTGGTATACTATGGGTGTCGTCGAAAGACGGCTCCCTGCGAGGTGTGACGGGTCTTTTTTATCCTCACATTTTGTTATAGGGGATGTCGGATCAGTATGTGAACAGCAGGCCTCCCGGTTGCCGTCTGCGGCTGGAAGTTGGAAGCTACGAAGCACGCTGGAGACAACCCACCTGCTGAATCGGTGCAGGTTATAACTCGGCCCCCACGGCCCCGCAGGTCTGTGCTTATACGCACGCTGACACGCCGCAGTCTGAGAAGATTGCGGCGTGTATTTTTTTGGTTTATCCCGCCGCCCCTGGCCGAATACCTGAAAAGGTCGCGGATGGTACTGCGAATGAACCTCATGGAAGGGCCCCAAACACGCAGGGAGGCTCGCGGGCAGAAAAATAACATGGAGCATTTCAGGAAAACCTTCCGGCAGTATTTCTGATACTGATTCTTGATTAAAAAATTTAATCAAGAATCCCGTGCGCTGTGCGCACGCACAGCGTGTGAAAACACGCTGTGACGTCTCATACAAAACCTGACGCACCTTCGGTGCTATAAAAAGCTTTTCAAGCTTTTTAACAGGTTTTGGTATGACATAAAATTTCCCCGGACAGAATATGCCCGGGGAAAATTTTTTATCCCGCGGCTTCCAGCATATGCTCCAGCAGGATGCCGTAGCCCTGGGAGGGGTCATTCACCAGCACGTGTGTAAATTGAGGATACCTACAAACCACTAAATTTTCGGGAGCCGTGGATATAGGTCAATAACGATCTGTCCGTCGGCTCCCTTGTAATACTCAATCTTCTCAAGTATCTCTTTCAGTAGCTCGTTTCTTTCCTCATTCGTCATATCATCATAGCTGGCCAGCAGCTCTTCTGTCTGAGGAATGAGATTTGCCTGTGTTGTCTGACTTGCTTCCAGCTTTGCGATCAAAGTCTGGACTTCTGCTTGACGCTCATCAAGTTCTTCCATCGCTTTTGTCAACTTGGCTCTTCTGCTCTGAAACACATCCAGAGTATATACGCCTTGCTCAACGAGATCAAAAGCATTGTCCAGCTGGGCAGATAATTTCTTTAATTCCTGATCTAGCTTTGACAGTTGCTTCTTAGCATCCTTAATATCGTCTGCATAGCCTACAGTATCAATCTTAACCTTGTAGCCCTTCAGCCAAGTGCGGAGCGCCCCTATGATTTCTTTTTCGACAACCTCAAAATATGCGCTTCCGTTGTGACAGTTCCTAGCATTTGTGCAACGTAGGCGTGGGGCATGGTTGTGTTTTGCCGATAAGGTTGTACGGCCAATTCTCTTGCCACACGTTGCACAGAAGAGCAAGCCAGAAAACGGGTTCATCAGCTGGAACTCTTCTTTAACCGGTGCAGCTGGTTTCTTTTCTAATCGAATGTCCTGGGCTTTCATAAAGTCCTCTTCGCTTACCAAACCAGGATGCAGACCATCATAAATATCATAGCTATCCATGTCCTTTTTGCGCTTGATGCGCTTCTTGACTTCGCCATTCTCGATACTCTTGATCTGCTTGCTCCAGCCCCTTCTGATCTTACCCATATAGACCGGGTTTGTAATGATCTGAGAGATTGTTGAGTAAGTCCAAAGATCTCCGTGCCTGGTAGGAATATCGTGGTCGTTTAGATAATTTGCAATGATCTTGGTGCCTTGATGGTTCAGATACATCTCAAATATCTTCTTTACCACGGGTCCTTCCTCTGGATGTGGCTCCAAGGTAAATCCCTTTTCATGTGGAATCTTCACTCGATTGTATCCATACGGGGCGATACTGCTGATCCACTTTCCTTCGGATGCACTGCTGTCACGTCCCCGTATCAGTCTGCGGTTGATGGTCTTGTATTCCCTTCGGCTCATAAACAGGCCGAACTCAAAGTATTCTTCGTCAAATTCGTTTGAAGGATCGTATATCTTTGTCGGTGTAACAATCTTCGTCCCGGAGAATTGGAACACCTGACTGATGTACGCTTGGTCAGCACCGTTTCCTCTTGCCAAACGTTCCAGATCTACGACAAGGACGCCAGCATAAATTCCAGCACTTACTTCTTCAAGCATTTTTTGAATTTCGGGTCTTGCAGCGATGGATTCGCCAGAAACGACCTCATAGTACGTTTTAGCAATATAATACCCTCTGTCTTTTGCCAGCCGGTCCAGGATCGCTTCATGCCGCTTCAGTGTTTCCTCTATACTCAGCTCTGCATAATCCCGGTCGAAACGCGACTTACGAAGGTACTTAACATATTGCTCCATACAGGGCCTCCTTTCTGGCTTATTATACGGTTGGACAGTCACGCCGTCAACGATATGACGAACGCCAATTTATGGAAATTGCCGCAGCATTTACTGCGGCATAGAATTGGTGTTTTTGGGGTCGGAGGATTGTCCTTCCGTATTTCTTCTCTTGTAAGAATTGGTGACGATCTGATTCATGTGAGATATGCAACCCTGAGATGGGCTGCTACAAAACTCATCATGAATGCGAACTGTTGTCACATCAGTTTTTATTTCCGCAGCGATCATAAGCTATCCTTTCTGCATTATTATTACTGTTCTCATTATTGTCACTTTACGCAGAAGTTATGCAAACAAAGGCAGCCGTATCGCATTCATTTTGGGATGTCACAACATACATACTATGTGATACGGCTGCCCGTTCTACTTTCAACATATTCGTCATATTTGCCACGCGCCCCTGACGATAGGGATATTACAGGCCGCCCATGGCAGGGCTGTCATAACTCCGCAGCGTCGTTTTACTCGTGCGCCGCAGGGTTCCCCCTCTAGTCTGTGGGAGGTCGTGAGAAAGTATCGTTAGCTCCCGCGCTGTCATCGCGCCCGGATTGCCACACCGGGTCTAAAGCTCCGTTGATCGCTCTGGCAGCTTGTCCATTCACCTCCTGCAAGCCGCCGTCATCGCGCCGGGCCTTATACCGCTATTCACGCGGGTTTCGTACCTGTAATACCGTGTATTCAATTTTCAATGTGCCTGAAAGGATGAGGAAAAAGTATCCTTCACGGTGTAGGCAGCGAGAACGGCGATTTGTCACCCTCTTTGCAAAAATTTCTTGATTCTCTGCACCCTTTTGTAGATGACGTTCCGGCAGCACCCCCACATCCGTGCTACTTCAGCCCGACTGTATCCATCAATGGCAATCAGGGTTATCAGTTCCAAATCCTTATCAGATAATGCTTTGAGCCTTTGATAAAGCCTCGGATCTTCGATGCTTTCCAGCCATCCATAGCGACTGGTTCCCAAATCGTCCTCAAAGGCTACAGAGAGCGCAGCAAAGCGGCGAAATAATGTGGATGCCCTATCCTCGTCAAAGCAGTATTCTTCCGGCAGAGGCTGGTTATGGAGACTGTAGAGCCGTCTGCTGCAAAACCATCCCCAATCAAAGGCTTTCATTTGAGCAATTGAAGCTTCGCTCATTCCTGCTGCCGAATATTCATCGTGCAGTTTCTCCCATTCTTTATCGAATTTGAGTTTCTCAAGCGCGTAGTTAAATCCCATTGTTTTCCTCCATTTCGATTCGTTGATGTATGCGGACGAACCGAAATAGAGGCGGAGAACGGCAACGATATGGCGGGCTATAAGCGTAAAAAAAGCGGCCGTTCTTGCGTGAAAGTGCAAAAACAGCCGCTCTTGTTTTTAATTCTGAATACAAAGCGCACCCCCGTCCGATCAGATTCATAGACAATTTGTTTTTGCCTTGAAATCCTACCGGGCAGGTGTGCGCTGGAACGTGGCGTGGAACGTCATTCCTGACGTTCCATTTCCATTTTATGTTGTAACCGATGTCGCGCGGTGTGTTGTTTTTTCCATGACACCGAAAAAAGGTGTCATGTGGAGCATGACACCCGCTATGCGTTGAAAAAACAGGCTCTGGATGGGGCGGTGACTTAAGAACACATTGAAGTAAAAGACGGTTTAGCTTAGCGTTTCTTTTGACAGAGCAACAAATCCCATTGAATTTGGCACATCGATTTGATAAAATATATTCTGGTTTGTTGTATCTATATGCAAAAAGAAAGATTGGGAGGTACCTGATATGCAGGAAGCGGGAACCATCACGATTATTTCCAACAAGCAGGAAGTTGTGCTGAATATCAGCCAGATTCTTTATGTACAGATGAAGGGAAATTTTGCCTTTATACACGTCTCCAGCGATCTTGCCTATCAAACCAGGATTACCCTCACTGAACTGGAGGGGGCCCTTGGCGACAATTTCATCAAGGTGAAACGGGGCTGCCTGGTATCGGCATTGGCAATCCACAGCGTCACGGATAAGATCAACCTGTGCAACGGTGAATCGCTGGATTATGTGGTGCGAAATAAAAAAGAGATTCTCGCAAAGCTCCATGCAAAGCAGCAGGATATGATTCACAGCTTCAATGAGGATGGAATCCCCGCCACAGCGGATCAGTACCACGCGCATTACCGCCTGTTTGATACCATTCCCTTTGCATTTGCGGACATAGAGATGGTTTTTGACGGCGAGTACCGCGCCATCGACTGGGTATTTCGGTATGGGAATCCCGCCCTGGCGCAATTGGAAAAAATGCCGCTGGAAAAACTGATCGGAAACTCCTTCCGCAGCCTGTTTCCCAATATGGATGCCAAGTGGCTGCGAAGCTATGAACGCGCCACGCTGTTTGGAGAAACCCTGCAGATCATCGACTACAGCCCGGAGATCGACACCTATTTGGAGGTCATTTGTTTTCCCACCTTCAAGGGGCATTGCGGCTGTATTCTGTTCGATATTTCGCAGATCAAGTTTTTTCGGAAGGCATCCGATACGGAAAAAGCGCTGGCAATCTTTTTTGAGAAGTTGGCAAACGGAAATCCGTAAGACGAACGGCGAAAAAATGGGATGAATCGACATTCTGGAACTGCCGTGTTCACTATAATGACTGGTTGACAGAGGGTTTTGAACCATAAGACAACCAATCAGCTGTGAACACGGCAGTTTTGCTGTTTCGTCACAAATATTATGCTGTTTTATTGCAAATATCAAGTGTAAGAATGAATTCGTCAAAATAACTTGAAAAACAGGACGAAATGCACTATAATATGATTCGGATTGATATAGAGACTTTTGACATAAATCTGGCAATCCTTTACAAGCTTTGTGCAATCCCCCACCGGCACCGTGACCGTGACGATCACAAAGCTCCAAAATCTATAAGAAAGAAGAACGGCTATGAGCGGCAAGTATGAAAAACAAGAAAAAAAGAAAACCTGGCTCATCCTTCTGCTGATCATCGGCATTGTGATCTGCATCGGGGTGACGATCTGGGCGTTATTTTTCCGACAAAGCGACGAGGCGTTGATCCCGGATTACGCGCCCCAGGAAACGGAGCAGAACGCCCGACCCATTGAAGGCGACGACGACACCAAGCTGGACGCCCCAGAGGGCGGCGGCGCTATCAGCTTGGAATATGACAGCCAGGTCACCGTGGACCTGTCGGACGGCAAAGCCTATTTGAGCTATGCCAACCCTGGCAAGTCCACCCAGGACATTGTTCTGCGCATTGAAATTCAGGATACAGCGGTGGTCCAGTCCGGCACCATCCGCCCCGGCAATCAGGTCAGCGAGCTGGAACTGTTGGACGGCGCGGCTAAGAAGCTGCAGGAGGGCGTTTATGACGCCGTGTTCCGCATCCTGAGCTATGACCCCGTCACAGGCGAGAAAGCCATGGTCGATACCTTGGCAGAGATTACCGTGACGGTACAGCCCTGATATTCCGCCAAAGGCGTAATATACACATTGAAATGAGAAAAAGCAAAATGAAAAAAAATGTTACCATCTTATTTGCTCTTGTGCTGATTCTGACCATGAGCATCACCGCCTTTGCGGCAACTATCGAAAACAGTCCCGGTTCTCAGGACATTGACGTGAACGCAAAGTATGTGGACGGTGTTTCCGTTCCCACAAGTTACAGCGTGGACGTGACCTGGGGTGCGATGGAGTTCACCTACACCGTCAGCGGCACCAAAACCTGGGACCCTGAGACCCACACCTACACCGCCAGCACCCAGCCTGCATGGACGGCCAGCGGCAACACCATCACCGTGACAAACCATTCCAATACCGACATCACTGCGTCCTTTGCCTTCTCGGCGCTGACTGCCTACGACACCGTGTCCGGCAGCTTCTCAAGCACACGCTTCACGCTCCCCACGGCGGAGGGCAAGGCTGTTAACGACGCTGTGCTTACCGGAAAGACCTCGTTAACTCTCGGCGGAACACTTGCAAGCGATATAACAGTTTTTACCAACGTCGGTACGGTCATCGTAACGATTTCACAAGTATAAGGAGGAATTCCAATGAAAAGAACAACCAAACGCATTTTTGCGGTATTTCTTTCCCTGTTTCTGGTGGTAGCCATGTCGGTTCAAGCATCCGCCATGCAGATATTTGTGAAGACTCAGACGGGCAAGACCATTACCATCGAAGTGGAGCCGACAGATTCCATTGAAGCCGTCAAAGAAAAGATTTTTGAAAAAGAGGGTATTCTGCCGGAAAATCAACGACTGATTTTCAACGGAGAGCAGCTGGATGAAGGAAAAACACTGTCAGATTATAACATTCAAAAAGAATCTACGCTTCATTTGGAGCTACGGACGACCGACACGGATGTGCGGGAGATCATCGTAACGGGTGTCTACCAAGCCGGCAAAGCGGCGGACGAGAAAATCTCCGTGGATCTTGTGTGGGATGCTATGGACTTCACCTACACCGCCCCATCGCAGGGTACATGGAACCCAGCCACCCACACCTATGAAGGTGCGACAGAGGGCGGCTGGTCGGACAACACCCCCGCCATCACCGTCAAAAATCATTCCAATGTCGCTTTGAACGCCACTTTGGGCTTCACCCCCGATGTTACCGGCGTAGTCGGCACCTTCACCGAAGCCAGCGGCACTGCAAATGACAACATTCTGGAACTTGCAACCGCCGTTGACACAGAGGTTTCAAATGCTCCCACCGCAACTGCAAACTTCGGCATCAGCGGTGCGGCGATCGACGCAGATAAAGCCCTCGGCACTGTCACCGTGACCATTGCAAAGGCTGGTGAATCCGGCGGCGTGACCACCTTTGAGGACCTGCAGGCGGCAGTCAATGCCGGCGGCACCGTCAAGCTGGGCGGGGATATCACGCTGGAAAGTTCGCTGAATATTGAAGCCGCTACACCCGTGGTTCTGGACCTGAACGGACACACGATTACAGGAAGTGGTCGTAGTGTTTGCGTTTGGCTTTTATCCGGCAGTTGCACAATAAGGGGCGGCAGCATCACGGCTACGGGCGATAATGCTGTCTACAACTATAGTAAAAGCGGTACATTGATGATTGAAGGTTGTACGATTCGTACAGATCGTTCTGCACTGTACAGTGGCGATGATGATGCTGTAACAACCGTCAAAAACAGTACATTGATTAGTGATATCGCTGCTATTTTCTGCGAATCAGGTACTATTTCCCTTGAAGGCACCGTAAATCTCTCCGGCAAAAGATACACAATTAACACAATGAACGGAAATGTCACCGTCGTTGCCGGTACCTACAATTTTGATCCCACTTCCTATGTGGACACCGACACCTACACCGTCACCGACAACGGCGACGGCACATGGACGGTTACTGCGAAATAAGTACGGCAATTATTGAAAGACTAACTATTAGAAGTCAAGCCTGAAATGAATGGATTGGCAAGAAAATGTGGACGGCTCAAAAAGGGTATAGCAAAGCTGACGTCCCTCCGGAAGCCTACTCAACTTATGAACGTGAATCTTATGCGGCGCTGTTGTACGGCTGCCTGGACTTCTCCATTGAGTAGATCAGCCGAACTAATTTCTTTGCGGCATGAGAGAGTGCGACGTTATAGTGCTTGCCCTCGGCACGTTTCTTCGCCAGGTAGGCTGCAAAGGTTGGATCCCAAAGACAAACATACTTGGTTGCGTTGTAAAGAGCGTACCGTAAATATCTGGAGCCTCGTTTTTCCATGTGCGAATATGCACCAGACAATGAGAGTTGTCCGGATTGGTAGGTGGACGGAGACATACCGGCATAGGCAAGGATTTTGTCCGGCGAGTCAAAACGCGAGAAGTCACCGATTTCAGCCAGGATCATAGCGCCCATGCGGACACCAATTCCTGGGATTGTAGTAATAGGAGACTGGATTTCATCCATCATATCCTGAATCGCGGCTTCGATGTCATCAATCTCTGCATCTAACTCACGGATCAGACGGATCGTATGCTGCAATTCAAGAGACTTGGCAGGCATGACGGAACCAACGGAATTTCTGGCAGTATCCCGAAGTTCCGTTGCCATGTCCCGGCCGTAGCGGCCTTTAGAAGCGTCGTTCAAGAGTGTTTTTAAGTGAGTTAAATGAGCTTCAGCAATCTGTCTGGCGCCAGGGAATTCACTGAGGAGCGCATAAACAGAGGCCATATGAAGGGATGGAACCATTTTTTCCAGTTCTGGGAACAGAATGGTCACCAGACGGGAAATGGATTGCTTCAGCTTGGCTCGTTCCCTGACCTTGTCAAACCTATATCTGGTTAGTGATTTTAATTCTTCGTTGTGATATGCTGTGTCTGTGTAGGACTTGAGGTCCACATCTGACATGAGCATAGTTGCAATGGTTCGCGCATCGACACGGTCTGTCTTCGTTTTACGGAGACTGAGGCTTTTTCGGTAAAGGTTGGTGTGCAGCGGATTGATGACATAGGTTGGCAGGCCTTTGTCGAGCAGATATCCGAGAATGTTGTAGCTGTAGTGTCCGGTAGCCTCAAGTCCTACTTTTATTTTGTCTGCCGGATGGACACAGCGGCGAATGGTTTGTAGCAGGGTGTCAAAGCCTTCTGCGTTGTTTGGAATGGTGAAGACATCTGCAAGAACTTCTCCTTCCGAGCTGAGGATGAAGCAGTCATGCTTGTCCTTGGCAACGTCAATACCTACGCAAATCATGATGATACCTCCGATATTTTATTTGATGCTGGATCCACAGGACACTTTACTCTTGTAACCTTGTTCCACATAAACCGTCTGGCGGTATCTAACTGATTAACAATACTGTAAAGGACTGTGGTTGGAGCCTTTCAAGAACCGTCATGCGGTAGGAGAACGAAACCAATCCACAGCATCCTCTACAGTGTAGCATAAAGACCTTGGAGAGGGTCTCAAAAAACTACTACTCTATAATACAAGGAGTACATACAATGAAAAAAACACTATCTATTATTCTTGCGCTTGTAATGGCGCTGTCCCTGTCCGTCACAGCCTTTGCGGCAACGAATGACGGCACATCGGGTACCGATATCACCGTAAACGGCACCTATGTCCCCGGCACAACGGGAGCGGAGCAAATCTCCGTGGATATTGTGTGGGATGCTATGGACTTCACCTACACAGGCGCATCGCAGGGTACATGGAACCCCGCTACCCACGCTTACGACGGCGCAACAGCAGGCGGCTGGTCGGATAACACTCCCGGCATCACCGTCAAAAACCATTCCAATGTCGCTGTGAACGCCACTTTGGGCTTCAAAGCCGATGTTGCCGGCGTAGTCGGTACCTTCACCGAAGCCAGCGGAACTGAAAATGACAGCGTTCTTGAGCTTGCCACAGCAGTGGGTACAGAGGCTGCAAACGCTCCCACCGCAACTGCCAACTTCGGCATCAGCGGTGCGGCAATCGACGCGGATAAAACCCTTGGCACTATCACCGTGACCGTTGCAAAGACCGGCTCCGCTGAGGGCGGCGAAACTGCTACCGTCGTGACCACCTTTGAGGAACTGCAGGCGGCAGTCAACGCCGGCGGCACCGTCAAGCTGGGCGGGGACATCACTTTGGGGGATGATGAAAACATTGATGTGAGCAACAGCGTTCCTGTGATCCTTGACCTGAACGGATACACGCTGACTTCCAATAACTATACGCCAATCCAAGTTCAGCCGGATGTCATCTGCACAATCAAGAACGGTACTGTTACGAACACTGCTGAGATGAAAGCTGCGGTATTTAACTGCGGTACCCTTACCGTTCAAAACTGCACGCTGAATGCGAATAACTACTTTTCTTTGTATAACTGTTGTACTGCCACCGTGACGGACAGCACGCTGAACGGAAATTACAACGGAAATTCGATTATCAACGATCAAGCGAACTCCGATACCGTCACCCTGACACTCAGCGGAACCGTGAACATGGAAGGCAGCATTTACAATGCCTATGCCGCTTCTGTCGTTACCGTCCTCCCCGGCACATATAACATTGACCCAACCTCTTATGTGGACACCGACGCCTACACCGTCACCGACAACGGCGACGGCACATGGACGGTCGCCGCAAAATAAACCATTTTCATAGCCAACAGCCGGAAGGGGCTGGAATAACAGCCCCTTCCCACGGCTGTCCTGTTTGATCTGACGGCATCGGCTCCGTCCGGCGCCGCCACATGAGACAGGACGACCCAACAAGGAGACGCAGAATGAAAAAGAACCCGAAAACAAATAAAACCGTTCCCGTTCTCTGCGGGGTACTTGCGGTCGTATTGATCGTCATGTCTGCCGCACTGGTATTTGGCAGGAAACATAAAACAGCGGAATTTGCCCCGCCGCCTTTTGACGCCACTGCCGTGGCAGGCGTGCCGGAGGTGCCGGAAAACCTTGGCTACATCTCCCCTTACCGGGATGGCATGGGCTACCGTTTTTCGGTATGCGGCAATGTGGTAATGGAGGGCAGCAATGCCGCCGTCTACCTGACCAATCCCGCCGAAAATGAAGTGTGGCTCAAGCTGCGGGTACTGGACGAAAACGATAATATCTTAGGCGAAACCGGGCTGATTCGCCCCGGCGAATATGTCAAAGATGTGGCGCTAACCGGAAATCTCCCGGCAGGCACGAAAATCAAGCTGAAGATCATGGGCTACGAGCCGGAAACCTACTTCAGCGCAGGCTCCGCCACCCTGAATACCGCTATAGGAGGGGCATCGTAATTAAAAGAATCCTCGCATTTTTTCTTACAGTGGTTCTGACGCTATTCTGTTCCGTCACCGCTTTTGCAGCGGAATCCAATCTGGACGGTGAAAACCGGCAAACCGACATCGGTGTATACGCCCGGTATATTGAAAACAAGCAATGGAATACGGTTCCTGTGGACGAAAACGGTCAGGGAACCACCGTACTCCCCGGCGGCACGGAGATTACCGTCAGCGGTGCTTTGAAACCCGGCTGGCAGCTTGTTTTGCTGCCAGAACATGAAAGAACACCACAGAATTTTGAGCTTCTGTGGTGTTCTTAATATGTTGGCCTATTTGATCTTTTCTTTCAGTTTTTCTATTAGTTCTGCATATTCTTCATCCGTCAGTTTGGGCTTAATGGATTCGATTACTTTCTGTGCGGCATCCTTGCCACCAAGCTGGTACAGAGAAATCGTTGTCCAATAGCAGGCATTTACGTTTCCGGGCATAACCCTCATAGCTTGCAGAGCAACTTCCTGAATGGCTTGATAATCCTTTACCTCTGACAGCAGTGACATCAGTTGGGACAAGATATTCAGGTATTTCATCTGATAGTGCGTTACAGAAGCCATCAGCCAATGCTCATGTGAGCATTTGGAATAAATATCACCGCGATATAGAGAGATTGCCTTTTTCAAATATGCAATTTTCCTCTGCACATCCATAGTATTCTCGGCCTGACTGCAAAGCAGGTCAAATTCGTCTATATCACATATGATTTTCACATCCGGGTTCAGAGCGTACCCTGAAACGGTGTTGACCAACAACTCATTTGGCTGAAGGAATGTTAGCTTGGACTTGAACCGATAAATGATATGGCGAATATTATCAGATTTTAGGTCCAAATTTTCCTCCGGCCAGATCGCTGTTGCGATGCTCCTAGACGGAACCGGAGTTTTTTTGAGGGCTAAAAAAGTCAGCAGCTTCCATCCGTTTTCTGAATGGTATATTTCCTCATTAATCTGTCCTGTAGAGGTGATGATCTCCGGGACTCCGAAAAGGTTAATTGTCACGGTATCCGTATCTGCCAGATTATCCTCCGATGCTTCACGCATCATCTGTATACCATTTTCCAGTTCCAGCAAATAATAGCTGGATAAGGTTACGAATGCCAGCATCTGAACCAAATCTGGCTTGTCCGGGTAGCGTTTTGGATTCCGGACAACTAAGAATCCGGTTGGACGATCCCCAAAGGGAGCGCCAATTACACTATGGGCCGCGAGACGCTCATATTGCGCAGCCTCATCCGGCGGTACATCAGCAGCCGTTGTATCCGTGACAATAATGGGCTTGCCTGTTCTCAGAGCCTGCACCCAGCGCTGAAAGTTTTCAAAATACTCCTCTTCATAAAAGAGTGTAGGACCCATTTCCCCAAACTCCGGGTCATACCACATAGCAGGAGACCACATTTCAGCAGAACGGTCTACGATCAGAATTCCCGCCCAATCCGCATCATGGAAAGCACATACCATTTTCAGTGCTTCCATAGTTATGGCAGAAGGGTCTTCCGTTGTGTGCAGCTTCCTCTCCAGCGACACCAGCGTTTCACGGAATTCAGAGTTGTACTTCCGTTCCAGCTCTATTTGCGAATTCTCATCACAGGCAGAAGATTCTGTACGGGTAGTCCAAACAGACATCTTCAGCTTTTTTTGAATTGCTTCGACCACTCTTTTCAATAATTTGTGCATTTTCTCCTCCCTTAATCAAAAAATGCCCGAACCTGTTAGGCCGGGCAGCAAGAACTCGTGTAAAATATGACTGCCACTTTACAGGCCCTTTTTGCTTTGCAACATCATTTCTTCAGGTTTGCACCTCATTCGTGGATGTTTTCTGCTTTCCTTTGACCAAATCATTGGAACACCACCCCTTCCTTACTGCCCCTGATTCAATAAAAAGGCCGCAGGACTTCAGTCTTGAATGGCTGACAGCCTTGCGGTCATGCATACAATGATTGGCTGTCCGATTCTTTCTCTCAAGCCAACATGAAACCTGATTTACTTGTCTGGAAAAGGAACGATTTTTGTGTCTATTCGGACTTGTTTGCAGGTAAAGAGGAATTTAGCAGGTCACCCGCCCTGACATCAAGTGCATCTGCAATTCGAAACAGAATATCCAAAGAGAATGGACGGATTGTATTGGCCGCCTCAATCGCACTCAGCGTGGAACGGCTGATGTTTGCTTTTTCTGCAAGATCTTCCTGGGACATTCCTTCTTTCTTTCGCAATGCCGCAATCACAACGCCAAGCTCTACGAAACGGTCACGATTGCTGAAATCCTCTTTCGTTTTCACCGGGGCACCTACCTCCTTCCTTTGTTTCTACTTAAATTATATTGTAAAACCGCTCCTTTCACAGCATCATAAAAAGCACGAATGACCTATTTATAGGTCATTTTACGCAGTATATTCATACTATGTCCCTTAATTGAAAAAAATGATTAAAAGAACATTCATCTTTATTGAGGAACAAGAAAAGAGACTGAAAACGAAGTTGAATTGATGCTTCGTTTCCAGTCTCTTTGTGTATTCTGGTCAAGAGTCCTGATTTGCTTTTTCCTCAGTCTTTTTCCTTCTGGAATGTGTCTCATAATACCATTCCAGAAAATCGTCGTGCATTTCCTCGCCGCGTTTTCTAGCTTTAATGGCATCGTCTATATTGTCGTAAGCTCCTAAATAGTAAGTCTTGTTTTTGAATGTGATTTGCGCTGCCCATTTTCCGCTGTTTTTCTGACGATAGACACCGGTGTAACCGCTGGTATTAGACGAGATGGTGCGGTTTCGCATGGCTTCCAGTTTGGTCACAGATGTACCGTCCACCAGGCGAAGATTGTCCAAAATCGCTCCTCTTTGCAGGCAGCCACAGCTTTTGGTATGGCCGGTTATCAGATAAGCATACCGTACTGTGGTTTCGTTTCCGCACTCACAGCGACAGCGCCAGTAGCTTGTCCCATTTTTCCACTCTGCCTGTTCCAGAACCGTCAGCCTGCCAAAAAACCGGCCCGTCAGATCTTCCATTGGCGGATAGCCGTTACAGCCGCAGCTTTTAGTCTTGCCGCTTTGTAGGAGTGTCTGTCCGACAATTGACTCCTTGCCGCAGTCGCACAGACAGCGCCAGCGATACATGGTATTACCGTCCATGCGGGTCTCAATGGTCAGAGCCGGCAGAGCATAATAGACCGCAAATGCCTGATAGAGTTCCTCTGTCGTAGTGGGAAGCGCCGTACCGCCGAAATCCTGCACATAGCTGCTCTCCAGCCAGTCGGAGAAGCCGGTTTTCACGGAGTCCAGGATGTCGTACAGGGAGACGGAGGCAGTGTAGTAAAATTGGTCATAAACGTACAGGAAAGGTGGTGATCTTCGTGGAAAGAGAAGATTTTTGTAAAAGATTGACACAGCTACGGATGAACAAGGGCGTATCTGCCAGAGACATGAGCCTGTCCATTGGGCAGAGCCCCAACTATATTAACGGCATTGAGAATGGCGACAATTATCCGTCGATGGCAACCTTCTTTTATATCTGCGATTACTTTGGAATCACCCCGCGAGACTTTTTTGATATGGAAGCAACCAATCCTACAAAGGTGACAGAGTTAACAGAAATCGTAAAGTCCCTGCCCAACGAGCAGATAGATACCCTGATTACGCTTGCGAAGGGCTTGAAACGGTAATAGAAGGCATCCGAGGCTGCTTTTTGGCAGACGTTTTTCGTTGACGAAGAAACGGAGATACTGAAAAAGAAACCGGCAAGCAATGCTTGTGGCTATCCATATAGCCCCAAACGCTTGTTGAGGGTGATCCCCCAAGCCCCCTTTTGAACGCATGATTTCATCATACGGCTGCGCGTTCTGCGAACGCTTATTCTGAGAAAACGACAAGAAAAAAGCGACGGCATTGCCCGATGACAGGCAGTGCCGCCGTTCTTTTTTTGAGATGGTGCAGAGCTTACCGCTGCCCATGCTCTTGCTCATTTTCGTCACGCTGTTCCTCATGGCCCATCAGACGATCTACGTTGGCTTTTACCGTCAGCAGTTCCCGCATGTCATCGCGGGCCTGCCGGTACTCGCCATAGGCTTTTTTCTTTTCCGTAAGGAGCCGGGCATACTCAGCCTGCAACTCACGAATGGTGGGCAGCTTTTTCAGGCCCAGCTCGTCAAAGGCTTTCTTGGCAGCTTTATGAAGCAGAATTTCTGCCTCATGCTCTGCCAGAAACTTTTTAGAGTAACCGGCTTTCCGATAGTCCACATACACCTGCCGGGTGTCGGAGTAATGGCGGATATGGGTCTGCAAAACAGAAATCTCAGCCATCCGGTTTTCCGCCATTTTGATCTTCGCAGAAAGCTCGTTATACCTGGCGGTGGCAGCGGCTGTTTTCTCGGCCAGCGCGGAATATTCCAGCAGACCATGTTCCGAGAGGAAATTCATGGTGGAGGCCATCTGCTTCAAATTAAAGCGGGTAGCCCATCGCGCATAGCCAGCGCCTTTTCCTTCGGAGAGTTTTGCCTGAATATCGACCAGCAGATTCACCTTTTTCGGTTCCTGGGTAATCTCTTTTTTCTTACGGGGCGTGTGCTGCCGGTCTCCTTTGAGTACAGCTACCAGAATATCTTTGGAATAGTTTTCTCCCAGGGTGTCCAACCGAACAAAACGCTTCTGACCGGCGCACCGGAAGGAAAGCTCTTTTCCGCGCTTGATCTCATACCCTGCTTCCTGCAGGAGCATCAGCAGCTGCTCCAGATCGCCGGGCTTCTGCACCAGAGCGTTGTCAATCGCAACGCGCAGCAACTCCCGGTAGGAGGGCTTTGCGTTTTCGCCAAGCCATTTATTGTAGCTTTTCCCGTGGGACTTCGGGTTCTCGACAATGGAATAACCGTTCTCAATACAAATGGTATCATTGAGCCGACGCACGGCTCTGGTACTGCCCCAGAAGTTTCGGAACTTTCGCTCGCAGTCCAGAGAAACGGCGTTCCAGATAATATGATTGTGGATATGGTTCTTGTCGATATGGGTGCAGACGATGTAGGCATTTTTTCCTTTTGTGAACCGGCGGGCAAGCTCCTGGCCCAGCCGGTTCGCTTCCTCCGGCGTGATCTCACCGGGGACAAAGGACTGACGCAGGTGATAGGCAATGACATCATCCTCGCCGCGTACTCTGCCGGTCTTTTGAATGTATTGTTTCTTGGTCAGCAGAAATTCGGCGTCTGCCACCCGGCTGTCACACTGAAAGCTGGTGATAAGCCGTCCATGATCGGTCTTTTCCGGATTTTCTACATAGTCGATGATGGCGCTGATTGCCTGCCCAACCGTGCGCCCCTTGCCGGTATGCAGCGGCATGATTCTTGTGGTCGCCATAAATGCCTCCCTTCATAAGAAAAAGGAGCAGCCGTTATGACTGCCCCTCGGTGGTAAGATTATGATTCGTTGCTTCTGCCGTCTCAGCTTTCAGCTGACTGACGCGCTTATGAACGACATAGTGTGTCGCATACATTTTCTCAATTTCAGGAGAGCCGCTTTTACTGAAACGCAGCGGAATAACTGGCTTGTGTCCCTGGCCGGTAGGTTTTTTCATTCCCCACTGTTTGTAATAGCAGAATGACGGTTTTAGGTCTGCTTTCTTGGCATAGGCCCGCATCTGTGACATGATGAATGAGAGCTTACGAAGATTGACAGTACAGACACTTTCCAGAAAAAGCACACGTCCAAAACGCCAGTCCTCATACTTCTTTTTCGGCAGCACTCCTATGTCCATCAGCACATCTACCGGCGCTGCATAGCCCCGGCGCTGGCATTGCTGGTACATGGCGTTGTGTACTTTTTCAATCAATTCTTTGTCGTTCATATCTCCTGCGCTCCCTCCGACAAAGCTTCATTTTTTCTTTACTGTCAGTATAGCGGAGAACGGCGAAAAAGTAAAATGAAAAGCATTATCCACCGCAAAACAGATTGATATTGCCGGACAAATCCAATATAATAATAGATAGACTTTGAAGATAGGAGGCGATGGTCTGATGCAGGAAGTAGAACTGTTAGAGCTAATCCGTCAGGGAGAAAGCATCTCAGTTGAGTTCAAGAAATCCACAAATGAGATTACAAAAGATGTATATGATACAGTCTGCTCCTTTTCCAACCGGGACGGCGGGCATATTTTCCTGGGTGTGCGAGATGACGGTGTTATTTTGGGAATCAATCCCGATGCAGCCGCCCGTATGAAAAAGGACTTTGTGACCTCCATCAATAACGCGCAGAAGCTCTATCCGCCGCTTTACCTGCAGCCGGAACAATATACGATTGACGGTAAGCTCATTTTTTATATTCATGTGCCAGTGAGCAGCCAGGTGTGCCGCCATCACGGCAGGATTTTTGACCGCAGCAATGAATCCGATATTGACATCACTGACAATACAGATTTGGTCTATCAGCTCTATGCACGAAAAAGCGGAAGTTACTTCGTCAACAAAGTAACCCGTTTTGGCTTGGAGGATCTGCGCTCTGATCTGATTGAACGGGCCAGGGCAATGACCTCCATCCGTAATGCTAACCATCCGTGGAAATCCATGTCAGATGAAGAACTGCTCCGCAGTGCTGGATTGATTTTGCGGGACGAGACCACAAGGAACGAGGGCATTACGATTGCTGCCATCCTACTGTTCGGCAAGGATTCCACCATTATGTCGGTCCTCCCCCAGCATAAAACGGACGCTATTTTTCGTGTGGAAAATCTGGACCGCTACGATGACCGGGACGTGATTATCACAAATCTGCTGGAAACCTATGACCGGCTGATCGACTTCGGGCACAAGCATCTAAGCGACCCGTTTGTACTTGAGGGAGTGAACAGCGTCAGCGCCAGGGATAAAATCCTGCGCGAAATTTTCTCGAACAGCCTCGCCCATAGAGATTACTCCAGCGGATATGTGGCAAAATTTGTGATTGAGCGCGGCCGCCTTTATACAGAAAACGCCAACCGCTCTCACGGTCATGGGGTGCTGAATCTTACCAGCTTTGAGCCTTATGCTAAAAACCCGCCCATTTCAAAAGTGTTCCGAGAAATCTCCCTTGCAGATGAGCTTGGCTCTGGCATGAGAAATACCTATAAGTACACAAAGCTGTATTCCGGAGGAATACCGGAATTTATTGAAGGCGATGTGTTCCGGACCATTATCCCGCTGAATGAAGTTGCCATTGGAAAGGTCGGACCCGGAGTATCTGCAACGGATCAAGACGAGATACCAGTTAAGACCCAAGTTAGAACCCAAGTTAAGACCCAAGATGTTATTCTTTCTTTCTGTATTGTTCCGCGCTCAAAAGCTGAAATCGCGGAGCATTGTGGATATAAAAACACGAAAAGTTTTACCAAAAATTATCTGCGCCCTCTTTTAGACAGCGGGTTGCTACAAATGACTATTCCGGAGAAGCCAAACAGTCGGAATCAAAAATATATCCGAACGTAGCAAACAGCACGGACAGTATCTTCTCTATACGGTCCGTGCTGTTTGGTATTACATAACTGATTATATCCGCCAACATCCCCCTTTAACATATTCCCTATCTCATAAAAGGGTATGTTCAAGGGGGATGTTAATATCATTCATCTATATACCTGATTCTGAATGGCGTATCGCAGGTCCTGCATTTTCCCCAGCAACCAAGCGGCTGCCATCGGAAGTCCAAGCGGACTTACCAGGAACGCGATCACCAAAAGGATGATCCCGTTTTGCACCGAGCAGGTCAGAAGTACCGACAGTCCCAACAGACCCACAATGGTTCCGGCCAAGCCAAAAATAAAAGCCGAACAATACAGGATGCCGGAGCAAATCCAGACGAAAAGCGTCAGCGTCAGGATGATCGGAGCCATCAAAACTTTCAAAACAACCTTCATAGGAAGAACCTCCTTGTCTGTCAAAGCATTTCTTACCTTATTTGTACTGTAATTTTCAAAGAAACGCAAGGATGCCGCCGGATAGCAGAAAAGAGCGGAGGGGAACGACAGGAAACGCCGTTCACCCTCCGCAAATGGGGATTGGTTCCCTGTTACGAAAGCTGACTGAACTTCGACAGTATCTCATTCACCCCCGCCCAGATTGCATCCTGTTTTTGGAGAATATCCTCCAAATCTGCATCATAAAACCGCCCGGTTTCATGCACCCGCTTGGTGAGCTGGTTCAAGTTGTTGCTGGAGTAGCGCAAGAGGGAAACCAATTCCCGCAGCTCCGGTAAATCCAGCTTGACCACATACCCATCAATCGCCATCTTTCGCAGATAGGCTTCCCGGTTCTTGACACCAATCTGAGCCATCTTGGTTTCGATCAATTCCAGCTCATGAGGAGAGACTCGGAAATTCAGCTGCACATCCCGGTTTCGCTTCGCTGCCATAGGCTTATCGCTCCGGTTCACGCCGTTTGACAGCAGGTTTCTTTGTGCCATCCGGCATTTTCTGAAGATCCTTCCGCACAGAACGACGGGGCTTTCTGAGCGGCTGGTCCCGGTCCTCGTCTTTGGTAATCAGGACAAAATGGCCTTTGCGGTCATTGAGGCCAGAGAATGTGGTGGAGCGAAACGGCAGCGTTGCCATGAGCCGGTCCGTATCCTTGGTGGAAGCCCGCGCCAGAAAGTCCGGCGAGATCTGCGCCATGAAGTGTGTGCCGTTGGGACTGTTGGGTTCCTTTGGGGCTTGAAGTGCCGAAAGCAGCCGTTCGGCCTCCTGCTGGATTTCTTCGTTGGTCAGCGGCGTCCGCAGAAGCTGTTCCCGGCGCACCTGATTCACAAAAAGGTCCGTCAGACCAGGGTGGGATTTGTCCACCACAAACTCTGTGTTGCGGTCATCGCCCCATTGATTCCTGTCCGCATGAACAGGAATTGTCATGGCCCACCTCTTATTGTCCTGGGAGATCCGTCCGTCCCAGTCCTTATGCCGGACAGTATTGGCAAGAACATACATGGTGCGATCCATGCCAAAGGCTTCAATTACCTCCAGCGCAGCCTGCTTGCCCAACCGGTTATCGCTGTAATGGGCGGAAATCGCCGCTTCAATGGCTTCCTTGCAAGCCATATTTGCCTTGTGAGAGGCCCGGTATTGTTCCAGCTCATCATGCTCACGGGCATAGCTCGCGGGATAACGATAAACCGGGGTCTCCCGCAGGATGCGCCGCTGTTTTTCCTCCGCCTCCAGCATATCGTCTGCCCGTTCCCCCATCGCATAGAAAATCTGATCCATGTGGTCGGTTTCCCTGTGGTCAAATTCCTTGAACACATCTGCCAGCGGAGTGGACGATTTCAAAAGCGCGGCAGCCTGGGCGTCCGTCAGATCGTGATACTCCAGCGACAGCAGAATGTCCTCCCGGATGGTGTACTCATAGGTGTGATTTAATATTTCCTCCGGGGGCTGCGTGAGCAGCCACTTCCGGTAGGTGTCCTGTTCAGCAAACATCTTCTCATAGAGCGCCGTATTTAGTTCCTGATTGTTCATGTTATCTTACCTCCATTTCTTTCTTGTGTGGCCGTTCCGGTGTTCCGTGAACCGGCGGCGTTTTCAGCCTGTCCAGCACGGAAAGCCGTTCACTTTTGGTAATGGCAGACTGTTCCGGCTGCGAACGTCCTCTGCCGTCTATGTTCAGCGCCATATCCAATGCTGCCAGCCTTGCGGATTTTTCCCGAAGCTCCTGTTCGTGGGGAAACGGCTTGCCAACCTCGGCTCTGGCTGCCTCCTGTTGTTGGTGGAGGTTGTCCAGCTGAGCCTGCACACTGGCCAGACGCCCAGGCATCTGTGCCAGTGCATTGTCAATACGGATCAGATTACCGCGCGGATCAGCACCCAGCATTGCTTTATGGCTCATTTCTCCCCGCAGCGTCAGCTCATACTGTTTCTCAAAGGCGTTGAAGCTGACGAACATGGTAAAGCCCCGATAGCTGCCTATCTGCACCGGCTCGGAGCTTTTTACTTCTTTGCAGGCATCCAAAAGCGCGGCACCGGCGTTTTCTTTGTCTACCAGCGTATCACCCCGGATTTCCATTCCAGCAAATCCGTCCTCCGGGTGCGGATGAGTGGCGAGAGTTTGCATATCTGCCTGAAGCCCGGCGATAAAGCCCTTGTTCTTTTCGATCTGTTCCGGGAAGTATTTCAGCAGATTGTCCTCCAGCCGGAACTGTTTGCTTTGGTGGTCGGCTTTCATCAGCTTCAGCCTGGATACATCCACTTCCAAATCCATACGCTCTTTGATGCGGGGATCACCGGCACACAACGCCTTAATTTCTGCAAAGGACAGTGCCGTTTCATCCACATCGTCACAGGAGCGCACCGGGCTTTTGCTGGTCATGATCTGTGAAATGAACTTCTGTTTGTTCTCCACGGTCTGCCAGAGGTAGGCGTCAAACGTACCCTCTGTCACATAACGGAACACATGGACACGCTCATTCTGGTTTCCCTGGCGCTCAATACGGCCTTTGCGCTGTTCCAGGTCGCCGGGCCGCCAAGGGCAATCCAGGTCATGGAGTGCCACAAGGCGATCCTGGACGTTGGTTCCGGCTCCCATTTTGGATGTGCTGCCGATCAAAACGCGCACCTGGCCGGTGCGCACCTTGCTGAACAGCTCCTTTTTCCGTACTTCTGTATTGGCCTCATGGATGAAAGCAATCTGCTCCGGTGGTACGCCCCCGGCAATCAGCTTTTGGCGGATGTCCTCATAGACGGAAAATTCCGGTTCCGGCTCCGGCATGGAACTAGCAGTTTCTAAAGCGTGAATCTCCGGGCTGTCCAGATTTCCGCTGGCGGCTTTGGCAACTTTTTTGGACGGTGCCGGTTTTGGCGTGGAAATGTCGCAGAATACCAACTGGGTCAGCTTCTCATCCTGCCCGTCCCGCCAAATCTGCATAATGTTTGCAACACACTGGTTGACTTTGGTGCCTGCTTCATCGGGCAGCAGCGGACTGATAATCCGCTGGTCAAGGCCCAGTTTCCGGCCATCTGAGGTAATTTTGAGCATATTATCGGTGGAAGGGTCTACTGTTCCTCCATGTACCAGGGCAGCGCGTTCAGACAGGGCCTGCACCATTTCCTGCTGATGCTCTGTGGGTTTTGCCACAACCGTGTGATACTCCACCTCCGGCGTCGGCAGATGCAGCTGATCGGAGGTTTTAATGTCCGCGACTTCTTTGAACAGGGTCATTAACTCCGGCAGATTGAAGAACTTGGAGAAGCGGGTTCTTGCCCGGTAGCCGGTTCCTTCCGGAGCCAGCTCCAGGGCAGTGACGGTTTCTCCAAATCGGGAAGCCCAGCAGTCAAAGTGTGTCATGCCCAGCTCTTGCAGCCGGTCATACTGCAAATACCGCTGCATGGTATATAGCTCGGTCATGGAATTACTGACCGGGGTGCCGGTGGCAAAGACCACGCCACGGCTCCCGGTGATCTCATCCATGTAGCGGCATTTGGCGAACATATCGGAGGATTTCTGGGCATCCGTGGTGGATAGGCCAGCCACGTTCCGCATTTTGGTGTAGAGGAACAAATTCTTATAATTGTGCGCCTCATCTACAAACAACCGGTCAACACCCAGCTGTTCAAAGGTAATCACATCATCCTTTCTGTGATCGGCTTGCAGCTTTTCAAGCCGCGCTTCCAACCCGCGTTTGGTACGCTCCAACTGTTTGACGGTAAACCGTTCGCCGCCGCTTGATTCCACCTCGGAAATGCCCTCGGTGATTTCTGCAATCTGCTCCTGAAGAAGTCGTTCCTGGCGCTCCTTGCTGATGGGAATACGTTCAAACTGGGAGTGGCCAATAATGATTGCATCATAGTCGCCGGTGGCGATTCTGGCACAGAACTTTTTGCGCCGGTGGGTCTCAAAGTCCTTTTTGGTAGTCACAAGGATGTTGGCGGAGGGATATAGCCGCAGAAACTCAGAGGCCCATTGCTCAGTCAGGTGGTTTGGTACCACGAAGATGGATTTCTGACACAGGCCCAGCCGCTTGGATTCCATGGCAGCGGCAACCATTTCAAAGGTTTTGCCTGCGCCTACTTCATGGGCCAGCAGCGTATTCCCGCCGTACAGCACATGGGCGATAGCACTTTTCTGATGCTCCCGCAGGGTGATTTCCGGGTTCATACCGGAGAAAACGATATGGCTTCCGTCATACTCGCGGGGGCGGGTGCTGTTCATTTCCTCGTTGTACTGGCGTACCAGGGCCTGACGCCGTTCCGGGTCTCTCCAAATCCAGTCCTTGAAGGCATCCCGAATGGCCTGCTGTTTCTGTGCGGCCAGGGTGGTTTCCTTGGCATTCAGTACGCGGCGCTCCCTGCCGTCTGCGTCCTCCACAGTGTCATAAATGCGAACATCCCGGAGATTCAGAGAATCCTCCAGGATGCGGTAAGCGTTGGCGCGGTCTGTGCCATAGGTGGTATAGGCCGCGATGTTGTTGTAGGGTATCTGCGTCTTGCCGGTGATCTGCCACTCGGCGGTGTAAGCGGAATAGTTCACATCAATGGAGCCGCGCAGATACCGGGGCGTGTCAAAGGTTTCGTACATGAATTGACGGATATATTCCTTATCAATCCAGGTAGCACCCAGGCGAACTTCGATCTCCGATGCGTCCAGGTCCTTGGGCTGTGCTGCTTTTAGGGCTTCCACATTGACGGCAAAAGCCGGATCGCGTTCCGCTGCCCGCTGTGCGGCTCGGAGCTTCTGACGGACATTGCCGGACAGATATTCGTCTGCGGTCTGCCAGCCGGAAAGCGGATCGCTGCCATAGGCCGGGTCTTTGAAGATTACGCCGGTCAGCTCGGCCGCAATTTCCTCGGTGGGTTTACCGGTCAGCTGGGACATATACTCCATATCCACCCTGGCTTTTTCCGCAATGGAAACGGCAAGGGCTTCGCTGGCGGTGTCCACCGTGGTCACAGCCTTGTGGGGCTTGATGGTACGTTTGGTGAACATATCCGCCTTGCGCTCCAGCTTCCCGTCCTCGTCCAGCACTTCCAGCGCACACAGGAGATAGTAAGAAGAATCGTCCGAAAAGGCCAGCCGGTTTCCTCGGTCATTGATAAGCCCGTATTTGGCGGAAAACGCATCATAGAATCGGTTCAGTTCCCCCTGCTTTTCCAGAATAGCGGAGTCCGATGTGTACTCGTCCATCTGAAGGTCAATGAGCTGATGCACACAGTCGCGGAGAGCAACCATGCCCTTGATGCGGGCCTCGGCGGTGGCGTTCAGGTCCGGTTTTACCATGCGGCTGTTTTCCCGGAAGTACACCTCGCCGTCCACTACAGCATAGGAGTAGTTTTTCACATTGGGGTCTGCCGGGATGGAGGTGTCGATTTCTTCACCCTCACCCAGCTCCGGCAGCTCAGCTTCCTGATAGGTGCCGCGAATGTATTTCACAGCGTCATGGAGCTGATCGGCCAGCTCCAGCCCCTCAATCGGTGCAACCGTGAAGTCCTGCCTGCCATATTGGGTGCTTTCGGAGGTCTGCCTGCCCAAAATCATCTCCGGGTGGTCCACAAAGTAACTGTTGATCGCAAAGCCATCCTCGTTTTGTCCCAAATGCACCCAGTCCGGTTCAATGTCGATGGGACGGTCACGCTTTTGCAGAAAGATAATATCGGAGACAACATCAGTTCCCGCGTTGGCCCGGAACGCATTATTGGGCAGCCGGATGGCTCCCAGCAGCTCGGCACGCTGTGCAATATAGCGGCGTACCTCCGAGGACTGCTTATCCATGGTGTAACGGGAGGTCACGAAAGCGATCACGCCGCCCGGCCGCACCTGATCCAGCGCCTTGGCAAAGAAGTAGTCATGAATGGAAAACCCCAGCTTGTCATAGGCCCGGTCAGATACCTTGTACTGTCCAAACGGCACGTTTCCGATGGCAAGATCGTAAAAATCCCGCCGGTCGGTGGTTTCAAAACCGGCTACCGTAATATCCGCTTTGGGGTAGAGCTGCTTTGCGATGCGTCCGCTGACGGAATCCAGCTCTACACCGTACAGCCGGGAGCCGGACATTTCCTCCGGCAGCATACCGAAGAAGTTGCCGACACCGCAGGCTGGCTCCAGAATATTGCCAGCGGTAAAGCCCATGTTGCCGACAGCTTCATAAATAGCGCGGATGACCGTGGGGCTGGTGTAGTGGGCATTCAGGGTAGATGCTCTGGCAGAGGCGTATTCCTCCGGAGTCAGAAGCGTAAGAAGCTCCTGGTACTCATTGGCCCAACCCGGCTTGCTTTCATCAAAGGCATCGGCAAGGCCGCCCCAGCCCACATACCGGGACAAGACCTCCTGCTCGGCAGGGGTGGCGCTGCGTCCTTGTGCTTCAATTTCCTGCAGGGTGCGGATAGCGTCCACATTCATACGGAACTTCGCTTTTGAGCCGCCCTCACCCAGATGATCGTCTGTGATACGGAAGTTTTCTGCGGAAACTTGGCTTGGTGGGTCATGCTCAGGTTCCTCCACATGAAGCCGCTCAATGACCACATCATAGGGCAGGCCGTTCTTGTCTCCCGGATAAACAGCCACGGTTTCAGAGGAAAATTGCTGGCTGCGGCCTGCTGTGTCGGGAAGCGCATCCTGAATCTGTTGCCACTCCTCATCGGTTACGGTAATGTCGATCTCACGGGAGGCATCGCCATCCCCAATAGTAATGGTATCACCCTGGCGGGTTATGAGCTGGCCGGACAGATCGGGAGCTTGAGCCTGTTCTTCCTGGGAAATGCGGTCCGCATCGGCAGTCACTTGCCGGATAAACGGGTCCTGATCCAGCTTTTCGGGGTCAACTACCTGACCATCAACGATACCACGCTGTTCCAGGGCTTCCCGGATAGCAATAGGGTCAATATCATCAAAGCGGTCTTGTTCTTCTTCTGTGAAAAAACGATCTTCCTTGATAAGCTGGGCGATACGCCGCTGGACCTTGGGCCAGGGCATGACCACATCCGTGTCTGTATCGGCAAGGGTGAAATGCAGGGGCTTGCTCGGGTCGCCGCCGTATTCCTTGGAAAGCCATGCGGCGGTATCTTTTTCCCGCCCGTGCTGCTCCATGTACCGTACCACAGCTCGTTTGCTTTCGGGGTTGCCGTTCCATTCCCGCAGCGCATCGTCAATATCTTCCTGAGACATGGACCGGGGCTGGCTTTGCAGCCTGGGATAGGTTTCGTCCAGCACCTCACGATTCAGCCGGTTGTGAAACTCCGTCATGTCGGAATACAGACGGAGTAGCTGCATATCCCCGGAGGCAAGGACGGCCCGCTTGACAGCGGCAGCACCTTCCAGATAGGCGTTTTCCCGGTCAGAATTGCGGCAGGCGTTACGGTAGGCTTCATCCGCCACCACAGCAGCGGAAACCATGGGCTTATACTGGTCGTAGAGTTCCCGAACCGTGGGTGTCGGCTTGTTGCCGGGAAATGCCCGCCAACCGTCCGCACCATATTTTGCTTCATGGGCGTTGATGGCCCGCTCCGCTTCATGGTCGATGGACAGGACCGAGTGTACTTTCCGCTGGCCGTTATCTGCGTCAATGGCTGAAATGGTCACATCATATTCGTCCCGCAGCTGCTCTACATACTGCTCCAGTTGATGGGCCGGGATGCCGCACATGGGAACGCGGCCACTACCGGGGATGGGGCGTGTGGTCAGATGCAGTTCCAGTTTCTCGCTGGCACTTTTGGCGTCCTCACCGTAGATCTCATAGAAATCGCCCATCTGATACAGCACAATATCATCCGGATGAGCCTCCTTGATGGCGTTGTAATCCCAAACAGCCTCAGACAGTTCTTCGACAGCAGGAATCTCCGGGCGGGGAAAGCCAGCACGCGGGTGTGGAACGGGAACACCGCCGACACCGGCGTAGTCACGCTCCAGATCGGTATATTCCGCTTTTTCCGCATCGGTGAGATAACTGCCCTCAGAAATGAGCGTCCGCAGACGCTTTTCCACAGCGTTCCATGTGTAGTTCTTCTCATAGTGCGGGTCGTAGTGCTGGAGCTTCATGCCCTTGGGGGAATATTCTGCAAAACCGCGGTCCCCATCCAGAAATGTGTGGCTGTGACCGAACCAGCCGTATTCTTCTTTCAGGAAAGCTGCGGCGCTTTTGGCATCTGGCTGATGCTGATAAAACGCATATATACGCAGCTTGCCGCCCTCTGTGCCGCTGCCATTCCGTAATTCAGCGTCAATATCTGCCTGGGAAAATGACAAAGCGGAGGGCGCTTGCTTTACGCTCTCCGCTTGCTGGATGATCTGGATTTGCTCCTGTTCGGGCAGGAACAGGTTTAATGTCAGTTGTTGATAAGCTCCGTCAGGATAATCTCCTCCGCTTGGGCCTTGCAGGTGTTCATCAAACCCACCCAGCGCATCGGGTCGCTGGCTTTCAGGCTCTCCGTTGCGCCTGCCGCTTTCGCCAGCTCTGGGATCATCTGCTCCAGACGGCTGTTCGCTGCCTCGTCGATCTCCTGCAGGTGCGCTGTCAGCTTCCCGGTCAGAAGAAGGTTGTTGTAAAGCACCGTCCGATGTTCCTTCAGATAGGTTTTCCGCATTCTGCCGTACTTGCCCAAGGGCTTCTGCGGGGGCTGTTCCTCCAAGATCAGTGTGGGAATCTGATAATCCCCGTTCTGGATGTAATTCAGTTCGCTCATTTGCCTGGCTCCTTTCATATTCATAGTGCTTGATGGTTGTGCCAATCTGCCGCAGCACTTGTTGGCTGGACTTGCTGACTGCCGTACCAAGAGCGGTAACGGTAGCCGGAGTATTGAAATCAAAGATATTCAGGAAATCCTCATGCTCGAAGTAGGCTTCCGGCTCCAACCCGCAGCGGGACATCAGCGCGTAAGTAATGCTGACGGTTGCGGCGCTTCGGAAAGCCACTCCGATGTTGAAATCATCATATTCTTCCAGGAAGGAATCGTCAACGATGCGGAGGATGTCGCGCTGGTTCTCTGTCCAATATTCATCGGCAAGCCGGGCAGCTACCTTCTCCAGTTGGTCGGCAAGACCGTACTCTGCGGGAATATCATAGGCTTTTTCCAGAGCCTCTATTACCGGTGCTTCGTGTTCCGGTCGATATTGCCAGAGATAGAGCTGGCGGGCGTTTTCACGCCCGCCGGTATCGGAAACATCAAACACATATTTAAGGCGCGGCCTGTCACCACTGTCATCCAGGAGAGCAATTCCCTTGGAACCGCGCCGCACATAACGGCCCATCGTATTGTTCCAGAGGTCATATTCCGCGCAGGCGGTAGCATCGGGCCGCTGGGCAAAAATCATCATCTGCTCCGGGAACGGGTACTTATACAACCGGGCGGCGGTGGTCAGAAACGCCGTCCACCGCAAGTAGCTGCCGGTCAGCCCGGCGGCCACCTGCTCGGCCATCTGTGTATAGCTTTGCAGTTTACTCGGCATCCGTATCCTCCTTATCATCGAAGTCCGGGTACAGCTCCAGCGTCTCAAAGTCCGCATCTGTCATCGCAAAGAGTTTTTCCAGCGCGGAATCGGTGATGGCCCTCAGCTCTGTTTCGTCCGACTCCAAGTATCCACGCATCTCCTTTAAGGCGTCCATCAGGCCCTGACGCGTACCGGTGTTGTAAATGCACATCAGATTGATCTCGTCAAAAGTAAAGTTCCCCATATCAAATCTCCTTTTCCGCGCTCTTCTTTGGCGCTGTCTTTTTGTGTTGTTCCTGCTTCGGCTGACTGTGAAGCTGCTCAACCACGGATTTTTTCTTTTCCCGATCCTCCCGGTGGACAGCCTCGGCCAAATCCATCAGCGAGATAGGCTGCCCGGAACGGGCCTGCTGTTCCAACTCGGCCACGGTCTGCCGGGGACCGTTATTGATGATGCCGTCAATCATGCCGTAATCGTCCTCCACAGACATCTCTGCATTTTTTAACGGATTATCTTGGGGAAGAAAGCCGGGAAGCTCCTGAAATCCAACGCTGTCGCAGTAGTGACAAGATACCACGCCATTTTGCTTGACGGCAACGATGTCGCTGACGCTGAGAGATGGACTGTGATAGTCTGCCGGATGATGGAGATTGAATGTCTCATAAAGCATTTCCAGCTTTTGCTCGGTGGTTCCTTGTTCCGTCAGCTGTCCGGTATAGATCAGATCGTAATTTCCGCGCTCAATGGCCAAGCCGTGAGACTGCATCCAGTCCATATTCATAAACCGCACGTTGTTCGGGTCCTCACGGCTTACCTGATAAATAGCAAAACAGTCGCCTGTGTGGGCCAGGAAAGCGGCTTCCCGTTCTTCCTGATGCTGCTGACGCTCCATGATTTTTTCATGGAACATGGGGCTTTGCTCCCATTCCTCGCGGGAAATGGCAAAGACAGTGCCGGGAGCCTGGGTTTCAAATTCCTCCTGGTCAAAGAGCATTTCTGCACCGCCTCCGCTCACTATGGCATAGACAGTCAAATCCATATCATACAGCTCCAAGGCTCTCTCTTTGGAGAGGGGCAGCATATCGCCGTCCATGTAGCCGCAGGCTTCCAGATTGGCCGCTTGCAGGACTTCATCCGGCATAGGGTATTCATCCAGCGCCTGCTCCGGTGCGTCCGGCAGCATGGAGGCAGGTGGCACCTGGCTTTCCGGGGAGGGTGTTTCCTGCTCAACAGCAGCTTTAACCGTCTGTACGGATGCAGAAATATCCTGCACATGATCGTCCTCCCACTGGGCCACCTCGCTTTGCACCTGCTGGCTGGCAGGCTGCGGCTCGGCAGCCTCCGCCGTCAGGTCAATGCCGCGCTCCTTGCAGATTTCCGAGAAGTGCCGGTCAATATCGGTAATCAGGCTATTGGCCGTCTTATTGATGGTTTCCAGACTGGCCCGGAGTTCCGACAGTTCCTTTCCCTTACTCCAGGAGGCAATATAGCCGAAGCTGTTCTCGCCGGTCTGGATGCCGTAATACTGGCAGACGGCGTAGGAGACGCTTTCCGCCTCCACTTCCTCGGTATTCCGGCTTTTGATTGCAGACTGTACCGCAGAGGTATCTTCCTCAACCTCAAGCCGCCATTCAAACCGGTTTTCGTCCACATACCGCCAACCGGCGTCAGCCGCAAAAGCCTCCGCAGCAGCTTCCGTTTCAAAGCCTTGGCTGTAATCGTGCCGAGTGCCGCCGTCACTCACCATAACCACTTTCCATGATGGAACTGCTTCTGTCTTTTCTGGGTTGTGGAGCTTCGCGTGGGTGATCTCATGGATTGCCGCTGAGATTGTCTGAACCTCGCTCATACCTGTGCGGATGGCAATGCGTTGGTTTTCCGTATCAAAAAAGCCGTCCATATTGGAAGCCATCGGCTCCAATTCCATCGGAACCGGGGAGGAACGGCGAAGGGCCTCCATGAAAAGCTCATAGTGCTTCACATTTCCGGTCAGGTCACTGGCAAGCTGGGGCAGCGGCTTACCCTCGGTCTGGCTCACATCGAATACGGATACCACCTTGAACATGGGTATCTGGATTTCTTTTTCCTCCATAATGGCCTGTCCGTCCTTATCCAAGATCGGAGCCTTGGTGTCGGGATCGCGCTTGATTTCCTCCACCTTTTTCTTATAGGGCGTAGGCGCAATAATCTTGATACCCTTTTCACCGCGTTTCACATGGCGGCCAAACTGATCGCGCCACTTGTTGAAACCGGCAACCTGGGTGGCGTCCGGTTTTTGCATATGAATGAGCATTACGTTATTGACGGAGTAATGGTGAAACCGGGATATGACGCGGAGGTACTGCATATATTTGTCGCTCTGAAACAGGTCTTTGATGCCCTGCTCAATGCCCTCTGTGATTTCCCGTAATCGTTCTTTATTGGATTTCTTCGGTTCTGCCATAATGATCACGCTCCTTCGGCTCGGCAAAAGAAAAAGCAGCTGAAAAAATCAGCTGCTCTTTAAATAGATAATTGTTATGTAAAATATGGTATTTGTAACCCTGTTCCTTCAAAAAACTCTGTATGCTGCAATAGAACTCCATATCCCAAATCGTTCTGGGGATCAGGGAAAAGTCCTCTTTCTGAAAGCAATTCTCCATTGCCTAACCATTTATCTACATCATCTATCCTCATTCTGAGAATTCCAACAACATTTGGCGCCATGTCCAATCCAAATAAGCCATCTGTTGTTTTTCTTCTTATGGTCCAACCATGTTGTGCATGCGGGCGAAGGAAAGTGGATGGCAGGGCGCTTCTTAGGTTGACAGCAATTGTATCATCACCAATAGTGATACCATTTGCGTTATATGAACCACCTGCTGAAACTGCAATGAGAATAATGTATTGGTAAAATTTTTCGGCGTATTCTTCATATTCGTCGTTAGACAATAAGGCTCTCTGATTTATAGCATCGAGATAATCAATATGTCTCTGCTCATATTTGCAATACATGCCACCATTTTCATGCACATGATACTTATTTAGGCCAAACCATAAAGCGGTCCAATGATTATCTACAACGTCAAGATATTGCGTAGGAATGCCATAGTGTTGGAAGATTGACGTCAACTTAATTCGTGAAACGCTATTATCAGATATATGGGTATACTTACAGAATTTCTTGTCTGCCAGGGCTTTTTGTATGACTAAATTCTGCTTGCTATTCTGTTGCGCTCTATCTTGCGCGGTCTTATGTCCATGGTAAATGCTTGGCTCCAAAGAATCATACAATCTGCACTGGCCTCGATACAATACATTTCCGTAAGGCGCATTGATAAACTTAACATAGCCGATAACCTGTGTAAGCGCATGTATCGTATTTACATGATATATGGGGACTGTATGTCCGCAAGAAAAGCAAAAATCTTTTATATATTGAGCGCCACGGATAATCTTATTCGGGGCAATAGTTATAGGCACATTACTCCCTCCTCCACAGAAATTGCATATTTATTGTACCACATCCTTGCAAATAATCCTACTGTTTTGAATGCTTATAGCTCCTTTTTAGAATGTTTGGGTGGGGTATAGCCGCCCGATTTGGCACGTTCCCTTGCCACAGCACGGCGTTCTTCACTGTACGGCTCACGAACCAGCACACAGCCCTTGGGAACAATATAACGGTTCGGGCCGTCCGGCTGGATTTGCTGCGGATAATTCTCAGACAGCCGGGCCAGCTTCTCCAACAGCTTGGAGTCATGGGAATAAACGCTGGCAGTCGGCTCTGCCTGGTTATAGAGAATAATGGTTTCCTGTTCGTATTTGGACAGCTTCATAGGCCGTTACCTCCGCTTCGGACCGGCTGCATCAAACTCCAGCTTGAACCCCACATATTTATCTCCGGTATCATCCAGCACCACCGTAGCGTCATAGGTCTTTCCGGTTTTTTCAGAGTAGCAGCCAGTGAGCCTTGCCCGTCCGGTGGACAGCAGTTCTGATGCCACCGATTTGGTCAGCTGCTTTTTCTTGGCGGAGAAAAACTTGCTGTTCTTCCAGAGGGCAAACCGGCACTCGCGGTTCGCGCAGAAAAAGCCCTGCTTGCCTTCGGTTACATTGTCGCCGCAGCGGGGGCATTTCCCGATTGCCTCCCGGTCAGAAGGGAACAGGACCTCCGCGCCTTTGATTGCCTGATAACCGGAAACCAGCTCTTTCAGCATAACGCAGATACCCTTCATGAAGGCGTCCGGCTCCAGATCGCCACGCTCGATCTCTTTGAGCTTGTATTCCCATTCCGCAGTCAGCAGCGGAGATTGCAGCTGCTCGGGCAGGACGGTAATCAAAGATACAGCGGCATGGGTGGGCATGAGCTGCACAGTCTTTTTGGATTTCTTGCGTTCCACAAATCCGGCTGAGACCAGCTTTTCCAGAATCCCGGCACGGGTAGCAGGCGTCCCCAGCCCTTTGCGTTCCGCATCCTCCGGCATATCTTTAGCACCGGCAGTCTCCATAGCGGCCAGCAGGCTGTCCTCGGTGTAGTGCTTGGGCGGCGTGGTTTTGCCCTCCTTGATACCGGGGACGATTACCTCAAAGGACTGGCCCTCAGACACCACTGGCAGAGCCTTGGCCTCGGTTTCCTGATCCGTCTCCGGCTTGTTTTTCAGAGAAGCCTTATAGCGGCTGTCCAGCTCCTTCCAGCCGGGATTCAGGATTGCGCGGCCTTTGGCAGTAAAGGGATGCCCGGCACATTCCAGCGTTACGGTAGTTTCGGCGTACTCATAGGTCTGGCCCACAGCACAGAGCAGCCGCAGGGCTACCAGCTCCAGAATGGCCCGTTCTCCAACCGGCAGGCTGTTCAGATCAGTGGTTCGGATATTCTGCGTGGGAATGAGTGCGTGGTGGTCCGTGACCTTCTTATCGTCGATCACGCGGTACACATCACACCGGACAGCAATTCCTTTTACAATGGGCATTGCTTTGGCGGTGGCATTGACCAGCACCGGCAGGCCCTCCGCCATATCGGAGGTCAGATACCGGCTGTCCGTGCGGGGATAAGTACACAGCTTTTTCTCGTACAGGTTTTGCAGATAGTCCAGCGTCTGCTGGGCGGTGTATCCCAACAGGCGGTTGGCTTCCCGCTGGAGGGTGGTCAGGTCATAGAGGGCAGGTGGCTTTTCGGATTTTTCCTTGCGCTCCACCTTCTGCACCACTGCGGTGCTGTCCGCACAGGCTTCCTGCTGGCGCTGCGCTTCGGCCTTATCCGTCAAACGTTCCCCGGCGGCGGTAAAATCGGAAAGGTCCAGCATTACCGTATAGAAAGGCTCCGTCCGGAACGCATCAATTTCAGCTTCCCGCTGGACGATCAGCGCCAGGGTGGGAGACATGACGCGCCCCACGTTTAGGGTGCGGTGATACAGCACGGAAAAGAGCCGGGTGGCGTTGATGCCCACCAGCCAGTCAGCCTGTGACCGGCAGAGCGCTGCCTGATGTAGCCCATCATACTCGCTTCCGGGACGGAGGTCCCGAAACCCGGCGCGGATTGCCTCATCTTCCATAGAGGAGATCCACAGTCGTTTCATAGGCTTTTTGCAGCCAGCCAGGTTGTAAACGGTTCGGAAAATCGCTTCTCCCTCACGCCCGGCATCGCAGGCATTGACTACTGCCGTCACATCCGGGTCGTTCATCAGGCTCCGCAGAATCTCAAACTGCTGTTTCTTGTCTTTCCCCACCACAAACTGCCAGCTCTCCGGCAGGATGGGCAGATCATCATAGTTCCACTTGGCATACTTTGGGTCGTAGCTCTCCGCATCGGCAAGACCGGCCAGATGGCCGATGCACCAGCTGACGCGGTAGCCGTTCCCTTCCAGATAGCCATTCTTCTTTGTTTTTGCGCCGATCACCGCAGCCAAACTCTGTGCTACAGAGGGCTTCTCGGCAACCACGAGCAGATAGCTCATTTTGATTTCCTCCTTCCATTCAAAAGGGCCAGCATTTCTCGATGACAGATGCCCACACAAGTCTGTCCCACACGAGAACATCCATAGCAGGGATGGTCCTTGGGGAGAGAAGGGACACGGCGGGGAGTACCCCCGCCGCTTGGCTTCTGTGTCATCATTTTTTCATAGGGACTGTTGGTAAACCGGGTCAAATGGGTTCATCCCCGCCGTCAGTTTCTTCGTCCGTATCAGCCTCGCTCTCCAACGGGGCATCTTCGTAATCATCGTCATCATCGCCGTAATCATAATCGTCCAGATCGGCGTTGCCCTTGGTCTTGGGCTTATTCTTTACCAGCTTAAAATAGGCGAAAGCACCGCCGCCGCCAACCAAGGCAAGCAGGAGGACCAGCACCGCAGGGTTCAAGCCGCTGCCGGTTTCTTCCGGTTCCTCCGGCTCCGTCTCAACAGGGTCCTCTGCCGGTTCCGGTTCCTGAACGGCTTCTTTACCAACACACTGGGTCATGTCTTTCGCACAGATTTCACAGTTCATATTGACCGCACCGGGCTGGCAATGTTCGGTGCAGGAACAGACAGCCACGGTTTCCTCCGTTTCTTCTCCGATCAGCGCCATGAGATCAGCGGTATCCACCGGATTGAGGAAATAAGTCTGATACTGTTCTTCATCTTCATTGACCGGCGAATCGTAATCAATGACCAGATAGAACGTGTTGCCGTCCCGGTCAGTGATGGTAATAAACTGCTTGTTCGTATATTTGTCATAGAGCAAGTCCCTTGTAACGGAATTGCCATTTTCGGAAAATCCCTCTCCAGGCTCCTTCGTCACAGGTTCCGTCTCCTTAACGGTTTCCGTTGTGCTGCTCTGTGTAGTGCTTGGCTTTGAAGCGGTTCCCGTGCCGGAAGAAGTACCTGCGGCGGATGCAGGCTGCGTAGGGGTGGTCACGGCAGGCTGCGTAGGCGTCGTCTCAGCGGGCTGCTCCTGATCTTTGTTATCTTCCGGGCAGTCCTTTTTGGGGTCCTCCGGGGTATCTTCTTCAGGCTCTGCATAAAAGGGATTGGACAGTACCACGCTGCGCGACTGATTGCCCAGCCGGTCCACAGCACGGATAAAAAACAGCAGCTCATCGGTGCAGCGATCAATCCGCAGGTCCAGAACGCCGTCCTTCAAAGTGGTATAGAGCTGATCGTTGACATAGATACCTGCCACGCCGGAAAGGGCATCGACTGCCTCTACCCGCAACAGCTTGTCCCGGACCCCGGCTTCCACAACAGGCGGATCATAGTCAAAGAAGGTGATGGCGTATGTCTCCATGTACTCTGTGCCTGTCAGATCAGTGATATAGAAAAATACGGTACAGTTATCCACAACGGTGAGATGGGCCTCTTTCTGTTCCAGCAGGGTTTCCGTCAAATCGGTGCGCTCATCAGGATCATCGTGTTCAAAAGCCATTTCGACTTTTTCCCAGCCGGTGCCGCCCACATCCTGGATGCGGATGGTCAGTTCGACCGGCTCATTGTAATAGCCCTCCAGCTCATCGACTTCCACATGGTATTCCGGCTCTGTGACAGGTTCTTCTGGTTCCTCCCTGGTGTCCTCTGTCGGTTCTTCCACGGTTTCTTCACTGGGGTCCTCAACCGGTTCTTCCACAGGATCTTCGGTGGTTTCTGTCATGGGTCCCTCCGCTCCCGGCTCAGCACCGGCAAAGGCAGTGACCGGAAGCATCATAAAGCACAGCAGGCAAACCAGCAGGATTGCCATAAAACGATGTTTACGCATTTTCATGGGATTCTCCCTCCATTTCTCCCCGCATCATGGCAGCGGGGTCTGTTTTCATACTGCGGATCAGCGCGGCCAGCTGGGTGAAGTCCAGGTCATGGCTGTGAACCAGCTCCAGAATGTCGTTGTTTTCCAGCTCAGTGCGCTGTTGGATCAGTTCCTTTTGCCGGGCCTGAAGTTCGGCAATTTTGGCGGCGTTTTTGTCCAATTCCGCATTGATTTTTTTGATTTTCGGGTTCATTTTGTGGTGTCCTCCTTTCATGGCAGGCGGCCAAAGGCGAGGAAATGCTGCTGCCAATAGCTCGAGTTGATAGATGTATAAGAGATAGGGTCACCGCAATGGATCATCATTCCATTGCCTACATAGATGCCCACATGGGATGCGCCGGTGGTGTCGTAGGTTCCCTGGAAAAAGATCAGGTCGCCCGGTCTGGCATTAGCGCTGGAAACAGGTGTGCAGATATTAAGCAGTCCCTGCGCGCCAAGCCTGCCTACATTCCAGCCGCTGTGATTGATGACCCAGCTGACGAAGCCGGAGCAGTCAAAAGAGGTGGAAGGACTGGAGCCGCCCCAAACATAAGGGTAGCCCAGGTACTTTTCCGCTTCCGCGATCATGGCGGCAAACACCTCATCCTCCAAGGCCTCCGGCGGGATGTCGTAATCAGTATAAGGGCCTCGCTGGGATACACCGGGATATTCGCCCTGTGGAAACAGGTCCAACCGATTCCCGTAGGTGGCGATGTAAGCTGCATACATTTCCAGCTGTTCCTCGCTCAGCACATATACAGGGAGGTGAGAAAGGTTGAAGTTTTCCAGCTCCACATAGCAGATGTAATAGTTATAGGGAACATCCACAATGGTCACTTCTCCTGTGTCCGGGTCAATGGAGGGTTCGGGCCGGTAACGGATTTCCACTTCCACCGTTTGGGTCAGGGTGTATTGACGGTCAAAAAGCATGGCAAGCGTGCTTTGCACCTCAGAAAGCGTCCATTCTCCCTCATGGTAGGCGGTCAGCAGGGAGATCAGGACATAGGGATCGTGGGTGATCTCATCCAGGTCAAAATGGTATTCATCGTATCCCGGATGCAGAGCCTCATAGTGATCCAGCTCGTACTGCAAATCTGCCTCCATCTGTGTATAGGCCGCTTCCGCACCCAGCATATCTGCGTCCTGACAGGGATATGTTGTGGATGTCAAGGAGGAAACCGTCCCCTGGAACAGTACGGAACACGAGGACAGGCCGCTCAGAAGCATGGCGAGAATCAGGAGAAAGGCAATGGCAATGCCAAAGCCCTTCCTGTGACGCCAGATAAATTCCCCGGCCTTTTTGACTTCCTCAGTGGCCTTTTTTGCAGCTGAAGCGGTGTTTTCCGCCGCTTTTGCCGCAGTTCCTCCAGTCTGCCCGGCATGTTTGGCAGCGGCATACTGCTTTTTAATAGCCTGCTTTTGCTGCCAGCGGGAAATAGGATTGCTGGCAAATTGGGGATTTTCCTGCAAGGACTTCTGATACAGAGCGTTGACATTTGCTTTTTCCAGCCTCTGCTCCGCCTTTGCTGCTTCACGGTAAGGCTTGAGCTTATGAGAGTGGTAGCGCTCCCGGACCAGCCGCCCGGCACCTTCCGCAGCTTCTTCGATTTTGTGGGCGCTTTCCACGCCCACATTGTCATCTTCTGAAGCTTGGATTTCCCGATGCACAGTACCAATCACTACATTGCCGGGTGCATCCTTTACCGCATGGGTCAGCTTGGAGGGCGGCTTTTTCTGATCCACTTCCTCAAAGCGCAGACGCACCGTTTTCTTGCCGGTGGCAGGGTCTGTGACCTTTTCCTTGACCTTTACCGTCTTTTTCGGTATTTTCGCTTGTGCCGCGTCCGCTTTCCCCGCAGCCTTATCCGCCTTGCGGACGGCTTTACCCAATACAGGATCGGCGCATTCCTCATCAGAAAATTGCAGGCGCGGTTCCCGTTTAGGCATACCAGCCACCGGACATCAGGTCCTCCAGCAGAACCTGGGTCTCCAAATACACAGGGATTTGAATGGTCTCAGCCGGGAATACCATGCAGGACAGGACGATAGCCATGAGCGTTCCCCGCGCCATATCCCGGTCCCGAACCGCCTCTCCGCAAAACAGCTCCGGAGCCTCCGGCGCATCTTGCGTCCAGATGTGGTGAATCCGCTGGAAACCGGCGTATCCTTTGGGGGAGAGCGTCCGATTCTCCAAATCCCGGTCATAGCAATATCGAATAGCTCTGCGGGCCGTTTCTGCCATAGCCTCACATTCAGCGGTTGCAGCTAAGAGAAGGCCCATGCCCTTTGTAATCTGTTCTGTTGTCATTGTTAGTTCTCCTTCCTTAATTCATTAGGTTTGGTTGTAAGTAAATGATACAGTTCCGTGTCCTTCGGGAAGTGATCGACAAAAGGCAGAATGACGCTGCCGTAGAACAGCAGGCCCTCACCTTCGCCGGAGTGGGTCACATAGGACAGCTGATGGGGAGAGATATTAAGCTGCTTGGCCAGAATCTGCCGGTCCCCGCCTGCCTGGTTGAGCATATACACGAAATCGGAGTTCTCAAAGATGTTCTCCACCTCGCGGGAGGAAAGCAAATCCTTGACGTTCTGGGTGATTCCGGTGGGCATACCGCCCCATTTGCGGAACCGCTTCCAAATCTCCACCGTGTAGGCTGCGGTCTGATCTTCCTTCAGCAGCAGGTGCATCTCGTCGATGTAGTACCGGGTGGATTTATGGGCGGCGCGGTTGATGGTGACGCGGTTCCACACCTGGTCCTGGACCACCAGCATACCGATCTTTTTCAGCTGCTTTCCCAGCTCCTTGATGTCATAACAGACAATCCGGTTGTTGATGTTGACGTTGGTGCGGTGATTGAACACATTCAGGGAGCCGGTGACGTAGATTTCCAGCGCCGTGGCAATGTACTGCGCTTCCTTCTCGTCCTGGGCGCGGAGCAGATTATACAAATCCTCCAGGACCGGCATATTCTCCGGGCGCGGGTCGTTCAGGTAATCGTTGTAGACCAGCCGGACGCAGCGGTCGATGATGGTTTTCTGTACCGGCTGCAAGCCCTCTTTGCCGCCCACGATCAACTCGCACAGCGACAAAATGAAGTCAGATTTGAGGGACAGCGGGCTTTCATCGTCCGAATAATCCAGGTTTAAGTCCATGGGGTTGATATAGTCGCTGGAAGTCGGGGAGATTTTGATGACCTGTCCGTGCAGGCGCTCCACCAGCGGGGCATATTCCGCTTCCGGGTCGCAGATGATGATGTCATCCTGGGTTACCAGGAACGCATTGGAAATTTCACGTTTTGCGGAGAAGGACTTGCCGGAGCCAGGGGTTCCGAGAATCAGACCGTTGGGGTTCTTCAGCAGTTTCCGGTCCACCATGATAAGGTTGTTGGAAAGGGCGTTGATGCCGTAGTAGAGGGCTTCCTGACCGGTCTGGAACAGTTCCTGGGTCGTGAACGGTACAAAGATTGCCACGCTGGAGGTGGTAAGCCCGCGCTGAATCTCAATCTGGTTCAGTCCCAGGGGCAGACTGCTCATCAGCCCTTCTTCCTGCTGAAAATCGAGTCTGGCCAGCTGGCAGTTATACTTCTGGGCAATGGAGCTGGCCTGGAACACGTTGTTGTCCAGCTGGCGCTGGGTGTCCGCCGTATTCATCACCAGGAATGTGACCAGAAACATACGCTCGTTCCGGCTCTGCAAATCCTGCAAGAGTTTCTTTGCTTCATTGCCATAGGTGGCGAGATCGCTGGGAATGATGTCCATGTCATATCCGGCGCGGACTGCCTTTTTCTGTTCCTCGATCTTTGCCCGGTCAAGGTCGGTGATTTTCCGCTTGACCGTCTTGATTGCTTTCACCTGATCCAGCGACTGAATATGGAGATTGACGATGAGGCTGCTTTCCATGTCCAGAAAATCCGCCAGCATCCGGTCATTCAGCTCCGGGGCCAAAATCTGGACAAAAGAAACCGCACCGAATTTCTTGCCCATACGGAAGTTCTTCCCGTTGCGGAACTCAAAAGAAGTCGGTGCGATGAAATCCTTTGTGGACAGACCGGAGGGAGCCAGCCAGTCCCAGGAGAACAGGAACGGCTGCGGTTCATCCATATGGAAGATACTATGCAGCTGGTGCAGGCGCTCCCAGCCGTTCAGTGCCTCGGCAGCCACGCCCAGACGCTTAAAGTTGTTGAGAATATCGGTCTCAATGCGTTCCAGACGGGGCTTGGCGGTGCGGAGGCTGTCCGCGTCAATGCCGAAGGTCAGATACTTTGTTTTGACCAGGCCGTTGTTGCCCTTGGCAAGCTGGTTTTGCAGCATGGTGGTGTATTCCTCCCGAATGCTGTCAAAATCATCGCCCTGGGGCGGGATGTTGATACTCCTGGCAAAGCTGTCCTCCGATGCCGCAAGGTTCAGAAAAGACAGCTGGAACCGAATGGAGCTGTCGAAATAATTGAGGAAATCGCACCACGCTTCAAAAATGGCGGTCTTGTCCTCATTCTGAGACAGCTGGTAATTGATGTCCTGGAACTGGATGGTCTTGGTATAGTGGCTGTCTGTCACCCGGCAGATGCCGTCCGGCCAGATCCGCTGATAGGGAATACTGTCCTGGGCGGTCTGTTCTTTCTTATCGCTGCGGTTTGCCCGGGCAATGGCCGCTTCGATCTGCTTGCGGTCACGCCTGGACAGCTTTTTCTTTGGCTTTTCGGGCATGGCGTCCCTGTCGTTGCCGCGCTTGCGGACTTTGTTTGCCGTAGACAATGTTATATACCTCCTTGTCGAGCTGCTCCTGCCGCTCTAAGACGGCATAGAAGTTGTTGGTTTTGTAGGGTCTCTGTTTGGGGCGAATGATCGCAACACGGACAATGTTTCCGAGGACCTTTTCCAGCGGTTGTCCGTTTTTCTCATACATCGCCAACAGGAAGAACGGCAGCAGCATCACTACCATGCACATGGACGCCGCACTGGTGCCAATCGGCCCTTTGAGTAAAAAGAAAAGCGGTACGCTGACAAGCGCCCCGCTGCTGAAACAAATCAGCTGTCGTTTTGTGAGATTGAACATGACCTTGGTTTTTACTTTGGTTAGGTCCTTGGGTACAGGCACATAGGCCATAGAATGACCCTCCTTTCTGGGTTAGTGGGCATTGAACACAGATTTTGCGAGGCTACCGGTCTTAAAGAGCGTGAAACAGAGCAGCACGGTATAGCCCATGCAGCCCCAAATCGCGGCGGTGATGTCTGTCTCGGTGGCAATGTTCTGTACCAATACAGCGTAAATGCCAACACAGACGATGATCAGGAACGCCTGGAAGCCCAAGGCAAACAGGGAGCGGAGATAGTTCTGGCCCATCTGCCCCCATTCCCGGTTGGTCATGGTTGCCATCGGGATCGGAGCCACTGATGTCACCAGATAGATCTCGATCATGCGCCCATAGGTGATGATAAAGATGCAGATGGACAGCGCCCACATGGTTACGCCGACAAACAGGCTCTGGAACCACAGGCCAAACAGCGGCCCCAAGTCCATTGCCATCAAACGGCTGTCCAGATCGGTCATAACGCTGGATATGTCGATGCTGGTGTTGCCGACGATCACGCCGGATGCCCGGCTCACCACGCTTTGCGCCACATCAAACACGCCCATGACGATATTCCATGTATTGGTGACGATCAGAATGGCGCAGGCCGTCTTGAAAATCCACTTGAAGAACATCCATGTGTCCACATCATGCAGGTTGTTCTTGTCGGTAATAAGCTGAATCAATTCCAGGGTCATCACAAAGGCAAGAATCACACCGGCAATGGGAAGGATCACTGTTTCGGACAGGTTGTGGATCATGTTGAACACGCCGCTGTTCCATCCCTGGGGTGTCTGGCCTACCTGGGTGGAAATTTCTCCAACTTTCTGGTTCACGCTATCAAACATGCCGGAGAGATTGCTGGTGATACCGCTGACCAGGATTTCTTTCAGCCATTGTGTTATTTGTTCTTTGATATAGTCCACCTATTTTTCCCTCCTTTCTTGCCCCTCCCGCACAGGACGGAAGGGGCAAAGGATTGTTTGAGGCTCACTGATCCGAACCGTCCAAATCCGGGAGTCCAAGCCGAAGAAAATCCGGCCCCAGCGCCGCAATATTGCTGCCGACCAGCACCATGTCCAGGCCGTGCCGTTTCTGCTCCTCATCCTCGTTTTCGTAACCCTCCAGCAAAGCGGCTGTGCCCAATATGGCAATGCCGCAGCCAATAGCGTTTGCGAGGATTTGCATGATTTCCTGCGCCGTATATTCCGGCTCGGAAGTATGGTTCGATTTCATAAAAGCCTCCTTACAGTGAATGGTTGGTGAATGGGTTGCTGGGGTGCGGGATTAACCGAACAAGCCAGACAGCAGCGGCACGAGGGTAATGCCGATCAGCGCCACGCCGCCGCCCGCCATGAGCTGCTTCATGCCCTGAGATTTAGCACCAGATAGCCATAGGTAAGCA
>OMCN01000147.1_pt1 | contig 46397 bp, 37 predicted proteins | sample 1645061 | NCBI WGS metagenome assembly OMCN01 (sample SAMEA103958124, study PRJEB25191) | human gut metagenome | biome: human-associated habitat [ENVO:00009003]; feature: intestine environment [ENVO:2100002]; material: feces | place: Germany | collected 2013/2015 | reverse complement strand
ACCTCACAAGAATCTAATTTTTAAAGTGTCATTCGTATCCGGAATGAAATAACCCTTCACTCATTTGGACAAAGGTGTCTGAAATGCACACCCAAAATCAGAGATTTTCATAAAATTTGATAAAGTTTTTCTTTGCCGCAGCAATGGACTTATCCACGGAGCTGTAATATACGCCCTCCTGCTTTGCAATTGCTCTGGAACTCAGACCGCAGCACACATTCTTCATAAGGCGTTCCCTTTGAAGTGGCTGCAACATTGAAAGTGCTATTCTTGCTTTCCTGATTTCACACTGACGCAATTCTTCTCTTTCCAGTTCAAGCCTTTCTTCCTCTGCTCTTTCAAACGGGTCATCAAACATAATGGCAAGTTCTTTATGGAACTGTGAGGACATTTCATCGTCATATCCATAGCAGTCAAGTGTGCGACTGCTTCTCTTTGCATACTTGTCCTCATTTCGGTTTGCATCGTCAATTACCTCTCCCTGTGCAATGGAAAGATGTACAAACGGAGAATATCTTTCTATAACAAGGGGATACTTCTCCCCAAGCTCTTTTACAGACAATTCCGTAATAATCGCCCATTTCTCATCTCCGGTATAACCGTTATATTCGTATTTAAGATTTATCAGTTTACAATCCTTTGCAAATAATTCTTCTTGTTCTGCTAATGTAAGTTTGTTTGTCATTTTCGTAATCTCCTTTGAATTTTGAAAAATTGATAAGTTTCAAAATTCGGAGATTACGGGTACTCAGCTATCTGGCACTGCCATGCGTTATAAAACATAAAAGTCCTTTCCCAAGTAAGGGAAAAGACCTAATACTGCACGAAGCATAATCGAATAAAACAGCAACAAAAAAAGCACCGTCGAATCTGGACAGCAAAGAATACTTCTATTCTTCACTTATCCGGCTTCGTACGGTGCTTGGTAGTTTAGCAAATAAATTGCTTATCTCCGCTTACTCGATTAGAAATCGTTTCGATATTTACTTGTAATCTTCATCACCTGCAATTCCTGCCATATCCGTTCCTGCGGATTCTGCGGAAGTAAGCGAGATTTAAGATATGGACATTCTTGCATTTCTGACACTTCACACTCAAATGTCCGGTTGCGTCTGAAAAAACTCTCTGTATCCTGAACCCACAAGTCGGGCAGAGAATATCTCGCTCTTTCAGACTTTCTGCTTCTACTCTTGACAGAAGCAATCTCTTTTGTATTTCAGGTGCTACCTGAGTCTGTAATCTCATTGCGAAACACCTCCCAGATTTAACTCATTGGAAATGTACTCAAGGATATTGTGATACTCAAATAGTCCCATATCTCTCAATCTGATAACCAAGGCTGTATAAGATACTCCGATATAAGCTGCCATTCTACGGATAACTGCTTTTTCCTTTGAAGTGATGGTATTATCGCCATAAACTTTTATCGGATTTGACTGATTATATTTCGCCAAGGCATTTTCAATAATTCTTCTCGGCATAAGAAGCGAAGCTCCCATTGTATCTGCCTGCCATTCAACAGACGCAAACATCTGAGCCAGTTCCTCTTTGGAATAACTACGCTCACTGTCATACTCTGTATGAAAGCGTCCTTCACTCGGCATTGCATACATCTTACTCAAGATATGATGTGACGCTTCGTGTGCCATTGTAAACCTGCGACGTCCCTGCTCCTTTTCGGCAAGAAGAAATTTATCAAGTACGATGGTATCTTTTGGGAAAACAAAGGGAATAATTTTTCCGTCCTGATGTATCAGCAGTGGTGTTGCTCCATCTGCCAGAAAGCCAATCCTGCCTGCATCATCTTCTGCGAAAGAAGCGTATTCAATTCGTAACATAAGAAATTCTGTAATGAAATGTTCTATGTCGATAGATTGAATCACTCGATTGCTAAACTTATTAGTATAAGCTGTTATCAAGCCTTCGCTGATTTCTTCCAACTCGGCTCTTGACATATAAATACTCAAGTTGTGTCCACCTCCGACTCCACCTTGTCCGGCGGTGCAACTCCTCCGGCAAAGTTCTGTTGTATTTCCGCACTATCCAAATTGATTAGATAGCGAATTCCTTCAAGTGTTCTCATTCGTCTGTCCTCTGTTATAGTTCTTTGATGATGTGACAAGCCACACCCTGAATGCAGCACTCATCTACAATGATGTCTTTCATCTTCTTGTTTTCCGGATGGAGAATGATTTTCTTATTCTCATCATCTCGGAAGTAGCGTTTCAATGTATTCTGATTATCCACAAGGGCAACTACTATATCGCCCTCTTTGGCTTCTACCTGCTTTTTAACAACCACAAGGTCGCCGTCATCAATCCCTGCTTCAATCATAGACTGACCGCTTGCTCTTAATATGAAGAAATCTCCTTTGCCGAAAATAGCAGTAGGAAGTGATACATATTCTTCAATATTTTCTTCCTCATACTGAGGACTGCCACAAGGAATAGAACCTACAATCGGTGTCTGTGTCTGTTCGCCACTGTACTTACGGGTCACATTGGTGTGAATCTCCTGCCCGTCGTACTCAATCATATTCTTCTCAGCCATCTCTACCAAGTATTTGTATGCTGTACCTCTGGCAATACCAACAGCTTCAGCAATCTTTGTAGTCGATGGGGATTGTCTGTTTTGCAGGTAATAATCCTCGATATACTTTTTTATCTCACTCATAAGTTCAGGACTCTTGCTTCTCATACCTGCACCTCACTTTCTTTTCTATCGGAAGCAATCTGCTTTCGATAGTTTTATTATACCTGATACGAAAAATTTTTCAAGTAGGTTTTTCGCAAAAGAAAAGAGGTGTCGCAATTTGCTAACACCTCAGTATCTTTCAATATTTCCATTGAAAATTACAGCCTATAAAGGCTTTTTTATTCTATGAACTTTTATCCTGCAATTTGTGCAGACCGTCTGCACAATTTCTATTCTGTTCCTTTTCTCTCTTTTCTTCTGCTGAAAATAAAACATCGGATTGTCTACACGCTGTGTCGACAATTTCAAGAAAAATCTTATAAAACTTCAGATAAGATATACACTACTTCTTGAATTTATATTTTCCTTTTCCGTGACCGGATACTGGCTCAATAATATCTGCCTGCACCAAATTGGAAAGAAGTTTTGAAGCACCTGAACCTTTCAGCTCAAGAAGTTCCATAACTGCACTTCTTCCAAACACCTCATCGAAACCAAACTTTTCAAAAAGTCTATGGATATGAATCGTCGTTTTTACCGAGAAATCACTACCTTTTTCGGAAAGTACACTTTCAATATCCACTTTTTCATTCTCAATATCCACTTTTGTATCCCCAATGTCCACTTTTTCTTCGTTCAAAAGTCCACTTATATGAAGATTTCGATTATGAAGCTCATTTTTCTCGTTCAAAAGCAGATTCCTGAGAAATGCTTCCAGATACTCTGTTGTTTCGTGAATACCTTTTTGCAAGTTCGTATAGTTTGCACGGACAAGTGCATTTCTGAAATACCACGCATTTTCTGCAAAAATATCATTGGTTGCAGAAAACCCAAGCGTCCTTAAATATTTGATGAAGAACACTGCCGTTGTTCTCGTATTGCCTTCCCCGAAAATATGGATTTGCCATAACCTTGAAACAAATACCGCAAGATGATGGATAATCTCATCCATTGAAAGTCCTTTGTAGCTAAAATCTTTCTCCTGCGAAAAATCGTATTCAAGTGTAGCTCTCAATTCGGACGCACTACCGTACATAACGGTTGCTCCATCAAGCACCCATTCTTTCTTTGTAATGTTGTAATCTCGAATCTTTCCGGCGTGTTTATAAATCCCCTGAAAGAGTTTGCGGTGGATAGAGATATACTCATTCGGAGAAAATGAGAACGCTGTTTCAGAAAGAATTTCAGCAATACGGGAAGAAACCTTATCAGCTTCTTCAGTACGCTCGTCATCAGACAAATGGACAGGTCTTTCCTCATAGTAGCTGTCGATAAGGCTCTGTGCTTCCTTCATCGTGATTTTGCCTTCAATATTCTGAATGGCAGTATCAATCAAATATTTAGATGGTTTGAGTCCGTCCACCGCCTGAAGTCCGATTGCTGTACTCCAAGCATACCCCTTATGAGCTTTATCCGGTTCAGACTCCCTCAAATATTCCTTAAACGGGTCTTTTTCCATATCTACTACCTCGCTTCATAGTCTTATAATTCAATCTTACCTAATTTGTGCAGACCGTCTGCACAAATTTGAATCTGCACTATTCACTTTCCTGCATCCCCTCATCGGCTTGTGCAATCATCTGTCTATACTGTTCCTTCACACTTTCCGGTGCAAGTATCTGTACCTTACCATTGAAACCAAACACCCAACCGAAAAAGGTAGGACTGGCTGATACTTCTGTCTGTACTCTGAAAGAAGTCATATCATACGCAAGAGTTGTCACATCTTCTCCAAAACGGTCAACCATTGTTTTCATCAGACTGTTATCACACCGTAAATCCACAAGAACTTTCTCTCCTGAGAACATAAAGAATACTTCCTTTGTGTAATTCTCAATATCAAAATCATCGGGCATAGGAATAATGTCCTTATCCAGTATCTCGGGTTTTGAAGCAATACGGTCTACTCTGAAATTGATAACCTTACTTTTCTTCTCGGAATATCCGAGAACATAATAATAGTCCCCACACCAGAGAAGTTTATACGGACTCAGCTTATAAATTTCGCCCTTATTCTTCAGAACTTTTTTCTTTAATCCGGTATAATCATAATACTGGAAAGAAATCTGCTTGCCTGCATTGATGGCATCGTTTATAGCGTCAATGATGTAATATATCTGCTCATTATCCGGCTTAATTCGATTGACCACATAGTTATTACGCTTCAGCTTTGCCACCTGCCCCGGACTGGTCATCGTATGTATCTTTTCAATCAGAATTTCGCTTTTCTTCTTTGTAATAAACTTCGATGACTCCACTGCATCTATCAGCAGTTTCAGTTCCGGCAATTCAAACTTACGACTTGCTACAAAGTATTTGCTCTGGGTAGAATGGATAGTAACAATATCCATTCCAAACTCCTGAAGTGCAGCAATGTCTTTTGTGACCGTCGTTCTATGTGCAGATATTCCGTATTCATCATTCAATATATTGATTAACTGTGTTGTGGAAAGAGGATTTTCTTCATCGGTTCTTTCCAGTAAAATCTTTTGTAGGTATAAAATTCTTGGCTTTGTTTCCATAATTTTTATATACTCATCACTTGATTAAATCTATATGTCGATACTTGTCTGTTGAACTGCTAAAGTTGGTTCTAAAACATTTGATTTCATGAGCGTACTTCCTGCATACATCAAATAATGGACACCACTTGCAACTGCCATTTCCTCTGCTGCCGCCTTTTTGGCAAGTACAACTTCATCATCTATCTTATTATCTCCTTTTACCTCTATCAGTTGATATGAACCATCTTCCATAAGAGCGAGAAAATCAGGATAGTACTTTCTCAATCGCTTTGACTCAGGGTCATAATATTGCACTGACAAATCGCCTTGATTGGAAGTAAACATACCTGTAAAATAAATTTCCCTAACCTTATTACTTGAAATATACTGTAAAAAGCATTCTTTCTCTGGTTTAGAGTCGAAACAATATGTATCTGCATGGAAACTCTTTGCTTCTTCCTTTGGAGTGAAATTATTATGCCCTTTGGTAATTACAAGCTCATCATTAGCCGAGAACTCATAGTATCCTGAATCTTTTGGTTCCCTAAGAAGTACCATATCAACATCTTCACTTTTCTGTGTACTCTTAACCTCATAAAGTGTATGAAAAATTTCAGGTATTACCACATCTTCCAAAATCTCATTATGGCGATTAACTGCTGCAACAATATTATCTGAACCGTCCACGGACTCACGCAATATCTTAGCAATCGTAAGACAAGAAATATTCATATACCGTGAAATTTCTGCCGTCAAAGAAAATTCGCTAAATCGCTCTTGCTCTTTCATAGAGTCAATATTCGTTTCCTTTTCAGATAATCCTAATCGCAAACTTCCTTTTTCATACATCTTAGCTTCATATTTTGACTCGTCCAATTCTGCCAAATGGAAATCAATAGGTGCAGAATATTCTTTTTCGATGAGAGAATATTCGTGCCATAGTCTTTTCATTTTTATGCTTCTTGGTGGCGGAAGCACACGAACCTTATATACATTTTTGTTTGTGTTCGGTGATTTACCAAAATCGGAAATCTCCATATTGTAGTTTTTACGAAGTTCATCATCAAGCGTATCGTAGTTCTCTTTTGACAAGAATATACTTGCTTTGAGTTGCTCATTTGTAAGCTGCCTTAAACAACGCATTGTCGCCTGTAACACAAAAACTTTCGATTTAGGACTTCTAAATAGGGCTATACCGAGCAAGGAACGACAATTCCAACCTTCACGACCTTTTTCTACAAGGATAATAAACTGCTTCTTACTTCCTTCTGTTCCTACCACATCAAGATTATTGAAATTCTTTATATCTTCATCTTTCGTAACAGACGGGTCGCCGGTATTTACCAATATGCTTGAAATCGGAATATCAAGTTCACTCAAAACTTTTTCTACCGCCGGACGTACTACATCCGTTGCTTCTTTAACATTCGCTGCGAAAATTGCAAGTTTCGGTAACATACCCTCGTATGTTTTATTCCCATATCGCTCCCAGAACATCGTAATAGATGTACGCAGGAACTCCTCGTTTTTGACATTATCAAAACCGATTGGGTCTGCGTCTTTAAGATACCCGTGAGCAATTGATTCGTTCAGTCCATAAGCATAAACAACCTCCGGTAATACCTGCTTATTCACATATGGAGTACCGGTATAGTTATAACAAGCTACAATAGATGTACTTGCCGCAAGCATATTAATTGTGTTACGGAGCGTTGTTTTATTTGCTCCACCTGAGCGAAGTTCCTTCTCTAAGTTCGAACCAAACAAATGATGAGCTTCGTCAACATATACTCCAAGCTGCGGTAAGCGACAGAGTTTCTTAAAACGCTGATTATCAATAAGAGAAGCGTCATCCCAAACATCATCATCGCCATCATCTCCGTAAATATCTGTAAGCAGAGAACCGGTTCCAAAAAGTACATCAACCGGTGTATCTGCTTTACGCTTTTTCTTTACGATAATTTTCTGGTTATTTGAAATAACAATATTGAAATCCGAGTCGTCTATCGTATGAAGCGTTACACCTGTTTCCTCAAGAAAATGGAACTTAATATTTTGGTCTAATACACGAGCATATTCCGGTGGCACAACTTTTGTCTTATCAAAAGTCATAATTTCACGGAGCGACTCCAAGACTGTCTTGTCTGGTGCAAAAACCAAAGCATTATGACAAAATCTCTTGTCTTTCGGATACTTCTTTGCAAGCAGAAACTCATAGAAAATACAGGTCGCCATAAGAATGGTTTTACCCAGTCCCATCGTCAAAGCATAAATGTAGTTCGGGTAATCTTCCTTGTATTTTTTCATCTGCTTGAATACGATTTCATTCTGTTTATCGCCCATATCAATCAAAGTACCCTGACCACCTTTGTGGATGCTGTAATATGAAGCATCTGCAAAGCGATTTTCTCTCTTTCTCCACTCATCGAATATTTGATACATATGGGCATTATTCATAAATTCCTTTATAAATACATACATCTCCAACGCTTCAAACTGCGGTTCTCTTAAGAAAGCATCGCTGTTTTCACGACTGTCATTATACGCAAGGAATTTCTTAGTCAAATCATTGTATCGTGAACGGATTTTTCCTCTGTTCTGGGTATAATACTCCCACAACTGTTCATAAAAGGCAAAATCCTGAATAAAGTCAGTTGTTTTTCTCGCCATAGATTACTCGACCTCCACTTCTAAGGATTCCGATAAAAGGTCAGTGATTTTAACTCGTATCGTACCTGCATTTTCAGGTATGTCATACACACCGCTAACGATTCCTTTTTTATCCGGCACATCGGTTACTGTCGGTTGCATAACCACTCCGTCATAGTTCCAGTCAATCATAATCGACTCTACCAACTGACGCCAATCTTCCACATATTCTTTTTGCAGGGAAAGTTTCTGCATAAGGTTCATTGGGTAGAAAGAGCGTATTACCAATTTATTTCCTTCTCTGACAACCTCTGCTTCTGCTTCACGCTTGAGTTGCAAGTCTTTTTTATCCCTAAGAATATCAACAATCTCAATATCAAGTTTGTATTCAGATAACTCCTGCTCCAAGGAAGCTTTCAACTCAGGTTCGTGTCCCATACAAACAATAGTAATTCTCTCTACTGGTTGCTTAGGATTGTCCGCCTTTCTCTTTTCATATGTTTTGTACGGCAAGTTTGCTTTTAATTCCTCTAAATCTGCCTTTGTGGCAATACGATTTACCGGCATAATCTTAACCATACGTCCGTCAAGTTCTCCGTCCCAGACATCGCTCTGCGGGAATGGTTGTATTTCAAGTGCCTGTATGATTAACACTTTAGCCTCAATAGGATTTCTAAAGAAGTCATAGTTATTGACATTGTAAACTTCAAAACCAGTATATTTTTCATTTTCCTGCAACTGTCCATTTAACTCATTTGCGGCACTAATTAGTCTCTTAGTAGTAGTTTGAATAGCACCGAGATTAATATCAGCACCAATAAACTTCCTGCCAAGTTTCATCGCAACCGCCTGAGTAGTGCCACTTCCCATAAAACAATCGAATATTACATCTCCCGGATTTGACGATGCCTTGATAATTTTTTCGAGTAACGCTTCCGGTTTTTGTGTAGGATACCCAGTTCTTACATTTGCTGATGGTGCTTCAATAGAAACATCTAAAACATCTTCTGGATATTTTCCTAATGGATTCAATGATTGACTTCCAAAATTTATACCGTTTCTAACATTATTAATTGCGTGACTGAAACGTTCTTTTGTGGTTTCAGCATATTCGGTTCTTACATCATCCGCATTAAATGTATAAGAAGATGTTTTAGAATACACAAAAATATTGTCATGTCGTTTTGCCCAACATCCTTTTGGTGTTCCAGCACCCGAATAATGCCAAATTACTTCATTAACAAATTTATCTACGCCAAATACCTCATCCATAATCATTCTTAAATGATGAGATTTATGCCAATCACAATGCAAATAAATAGTACCTTTATCTGATAATAATTCTCTAAGAATAATTAGACGCTCATACATAAACTGCAAATACTCATCATTTGTCCAAATATCTCCATACTGCTTTTCTTCAAATGAAGTAGAGTCTGTTTCAGTTTTACCGACACCTTTAACTTCAATTTTCTTTTTATAATCAGCCTTACTATCAAACGGAGGGTCAATATAAATAAGGTCAATTTTGCCACGATAATCTTTAAGCAAATGGCTCATAACCTGAAGATTGTCGCCCCAAAAAATCTTATTTATCCAGCCATTCACTTCCTCTCCGTAACGCTCACGGAGCTGTGCCGGATAATACTGCGTGGACTCATACGGACGCTTCCCCGTCCATCTAAGTTCTGGGTATCCCTTAATCGTCGGGCGTTTAGCAAATTCAAAAGTCATTTGTCCTTCCATTTTTAAAATCCTCCATTATTCTTTGCTACCTTTTTTATTTCTGCGGCTCTAATCGGTATAAGTTGTCCTTCCATATACAAATCCCGCCCCAGTAAACTATGAAGTAGAATATATTTATCCATTTCCAACAGATTAGGGTTTTCACGCAACAAAGCATTCACTCTTTCAATCATCATTGGTTCTATAAGCTGTGCTAAGGTGGATTCAACATCAAGCTCTCCTGCATTTTGGAGTTTCGTAAGACTGCTTAACAGCCCAATCCAATGATACAGAAGTTTTCGCTTTTCTGCATCCGCCTCTTCCTTCGTCATAGTTTCAGACAATATCGGCTGATTCTCAACTACCTTATGTTCTGTTTCACATTTTATCTGGTCTATCTTAAGCTCTTTAGAAAATAAAACATCTTTTGCACCATTCCAAAGTGGGACTATATGCTTATGCCAAACATTAGGAATTACTTCATAGAAGAAAACATCTCCTGCTCGGTCAATGGCATATTTAGAATATTCTACCATCTTATCTCGAACTAAATCTTTTATAGGAGAAGCATAATTTTCCTGCACCTCACTATCAGCCACATAATGCTTTAATTCCTTAAGTACCCTATGTGGTTTTCGATTCATCAACCGTCCATATTCATCTATAAAAGCTTCATTGCTTTCCCATTTTATGAAAAGTTCATCTGTTGGAATAATATATATAATATTATCTTTCCTAACTCTATGTTCTGCCATACACTCTACCTCTCGTTACTTATTGCAGTAGTATCGAAAATCGCAGTTCTTACAAGTTTTCGCATCATCGCAACGATGCTTAAAATCCTTCCTCAGGATTTTATGTACAGTGTCATCAAAAGCTGCAACTGTTCCTTCAATAGCAGTCCTTGTATAAGGATATGTTATCATCGGATTACCATTTTCTTCTCCCGTATAGTAGAGATGCATTTTGCTTACCTTCTGTCCGGTTCTCTGTTCAATAAGATAAGCATAGATTTGTAATTGTCTACGATAATGTTCTAATCTTTCTCGCATCTTAACCATATCTGGCTTTCGCTCAGATTTGAAATCAACTATTTCAACTGTACCATCAACACCTTTGACAAGGTCAATCTTACCATCTATGATATAGTCCTCTTTAACAAGACTTACATCTACCTCAGCCTGCTGAACAGATGCCCATTTGCCGTTCATTCTCTCTGCATATCGTTCTACTTGACTGAGTGCTGCATTACGCTGTGGCTCAGCCAAATAAGTATGCTCCGACTTAACAAGCGAGTTATAATTTGACTCAAACCAAGTAGCAATATTGTCGTTAGTAATTTTATCAACTTCTCCTCTGATAGCAGCTCTATGAATATCTTCAATGGTTTCATGAACCAAAGTACCGAACATCATAGCGTTCTGTCGAACAGGCATAAATTCAAGTTCCTTATAGAACTTATACTGTAAAGCACAAGTTTCATAAACTGTAATGTGAGAAGTAAACGAAAAGGAATTTTTCAAATTTACCTTCTTTACAGATTGAAAAGAAAATTCGCTTAAATCAAATTCGTCACTATCCACACTCTGAACTTCATCATAAATATCTCTAAAATATTGGCTTGGAGTGCGTTTATTTTCATCGCAGGTAAGTACGAGCAAATTCTGTGCCCTTGAAAAAGCCGTATAGTATAATCTCCAAAAATCAAAATACTTTGTTTGGTCATAAGGTTCAAATGCTGGTCTATGGAAATATTTTTCCTCGACTTCTGTCATAAGGTCTTTATATGTTTTTCTCGGTACATTACTTAAAGAATCCACAAATACAATCGGGAACTCCATTCCTTTAGATTGATGTATTGTAAGGAATGAAACACAACCACTCGGTGCATACTCCGCCTCGTCCTCATACTCAGATATTCCACCGTCATAAAGCAGTTTTAAATAAAGATTAAAAAGCAGTTCTGTGTTTCTATCAATATATGAGCCATTAAATACATCAACTCTATGCAGATACTCAAACTTACCGATTATCTGTGTAAGTAAAGCAAGATTTCTTGTAGGTCGAATATCAACAACACCTACACTCATATCTGTATCAAGAATATCGCTAAAAGGTCTAAACATAAACAACTTATAAAGCAATCCTGAATAAGCATAGTCCGTCGTTCCAGTCAACCCTGCGTGTGCTTTGCCGTGTTTTCTAATAAACTGCAATAGTTCTTTATTATCCGCCCTAGTAACATATTCATTCGCAGTAACAATGCATTCCCTATAATATCGGTAATGTTCTACCTGCAAAAAATCAAATTCTTGTTTTTCAAGTTTCATTACATATCTAGGAAACATTAGCATTAAACAACCCAATGCCAGTTTTATCTCATCACGTTTAAAAAACATATCTGAACGGGGAGAATAGACATTTATTCCATTTCTCTCCAAAAAATTTGCAAGTGTTGTTACTCGCTGATGCTTAACCGAGCTGAATAAAAAAGCCAGTTGGTTGTAATCCGTAAGCTTTCCTGATTCTTTTAACTTCTTAATAAAATCAAGTATTTTCTCGTGCCACTCATCCTCATCATCTTTGCTATATAATTTTACTACCGCAGGACTTTGTATATTGGACTTTATATGTGGCTCAATTTTCTTTTGATAGCGATATTTATCCCAAGAAAATTTGAATTTGTGTCCCGATGTCGTCAACATCCATTCATTATAGAAATCCACAATATCACTATTAGAACGATAATTTACTACCAATGGAATAATTTTGCATTCCTCATCCTTAAATTTATATGGAAATTCAAGTATATTACGGATAATTGCACCCCTAAAACGATATAAACCTTGGTCATCATCTCCTACAACGCATATATTATGATGTTTTGCCCCAAGCAAAAACACTATCTGTTCCTGTATATAGTTTGTATCCTGATATTCGTCTATCATAAGATATTGAAGTTTATCTTGTAATTCTTCTAATATCTGTTTACTCTGCATAAGTAATTTATAACATTCGGTCTGAATTGTTGAGAAATCAATCAAATTTCCTTCCTCAAGCATTTCTTGATAAACAGCCAGAACTCTTCCAAGTGTTCTTATCTCTGGATTACCATCTAATTGCAATGCTTTAACATCAACCATTTCTTCAGACAAATGGTTGATATACGTGCAAATTTCATCAGACCGTTTCCAAGAACCTCCCGTTGAAAGAAGCTCATCAATTCCCTCTATATTCTTGAATCTATAAAAGTTTCTAAACACAAAATACTTTTGGTCGAAAGTATCAAGTAAACGATAATTTCGTTTAAGTCTTGTAAACTCTAAATTCTCTTTTATAATCCTCAAACATAAAGAGTGAAATGTACCAATATACATTTCATTTACATTGACAGAAATATTCCTTTCTGCTAGCTCATTTGTAATACGAGTTATAAGTTCTTTAGCTGCCTTTTCCGTAAAAGTAGCCATCATTATTTGTTCAGGTTTTATTCCACATTCTTGAATGAGATAAACCGCCCTCTTAACAAGTGTAAATGTTTTACCTGTACCGGGTCCTGCTGTTATAAGTACAAGACCATCTGTAGCACTGATTGCTTCCTTTTGAGCTTCGTTTGCATTTCCATAATTAAACATATAAACAGCTCCTATTCCGTCCCAGTAAATTCCACTTTTCTTTATTCATCTAAAATAACTTCGCATATATCTCCGATGTCACAATGAAACACCTGACATATCCTCATCAGTACTTCAAGAGATACTGGCTCATTCTTATTTATCTTCGTTGCAGCGTATGATGTGATTTCGGCTGCACGCATTAAATCCTGTCTTTTCATTTGATTGTCAATCATAAGTTTTTGAAGTTTGTTATAGCATATCTTCATCAGTAACACCTCTTCATCTTATAATTCTTCTTTGTTACAGTTAGTCATTTAACATTATATATTAAATTTTCAGGCATTTCAAGATTTTGAACAGAAATGTAACCTTTCATGCATTAAGGTGTCACTTTTTACAAACACCTAATGCAACTCTTTTAAAGAATAATAAAAAAGAGATGCCGAAGCACCTCAATTATACATTCTATTATTAGCATTCAATGCAATCATTGCTATGACCTTTTCTATCGGCGGCTCTTTTCCGTCCGGTGCAACCGCATTCCAAAATGCCATTGCTTCCGGTTCAGCACTTTTCATTGCTTCCCGAATGGCAAACTGCATTTCCTCTTTTACTGCTTTTTCGGTTGTTCCATTTTCTTTCGCTATTTGTCTGAAAATGTCGTTCACTTCTACTTCCTCCTATGTCTATTAGTATGTGTCTATCACTGACAGTTGTTGTTATAGCATATTCTCTCTGTCGAAGTCCCGAAAAATTTGTCGATAGCAGAAATTTTTTATACTAAAAAAAGAAAGCTCGTCGATTAGGACGAACTTCTGTGTTTTATGGAAGTATTTGCTTTGACTGCTTCACAAGTGTATCTATAACTTCATAAATTCTGTTTCTATCTTCAGGAGCAAGTTTTTCAAGCTTCTCATTCAACATTGAGTTCTTGACTGTATATCCCGTTTCCAGAACATCTGTAAGAACCATATCTGATGATACACCTAAAGCATTTACTATCTTTATGAAAGTTTCGAGTGACGGAATTTTCTCTCCACGCTCAACCATACCAATATAATTTGTTGTCAAATCTGTTTTCTCAGCCAAATCTTCTTGGCGTAATTTCTTCGCAAGTCGGAACTTTCTTATATTCTTGCCGATTGTATCGAGCTTCATCACATCACCTCCCTTAGTGTGTTTTCATAACTGATAGTATAGGTCAAGTAGATTTCAAATCACACGCACCAAAAGGAAGTCAAACCAACTATTAGTAATGATTTCCAACTATTTTTATGTTATACTATAAAAGTAGTAATTCATGATTGTTAATGGCGAAAGATAAATCACAACCCAAGAGCCACGTTAATCAATCTCCAATAAAGAAACTTAGGGGTAAAAAGGAATGGACGAACAAAAGATAATATTCAGTAATCGGTTTGAAAAAGAAAAATTTGAGGATTACAAAACAGATTTGGAAACTGACAGCTCAATCACTCCCGACTTTTCAGAAGCTAATGATTTTTTGAAATTTATACAGAAGAACCGCAGAAGTGTTCCAAGTAAAGAGCGAATTGCTGACAAGGATAAATTTATCAAAACCGTTTACGAACTATCCAATAGCTTTGAAATTGACGCTGACCTGATAGAATTTGCCGAGGGATATATCGCCAACATCTATGTAGATTATGCCTGCTACACTGGATATATCAAGAAGCTGTTAGCAATTCTTTTTATCCTTGCCGATGATATTTCCTTTTTAGACGGCAGTAAAGAAAATGCCGATATGCTTTTCAGCTTCACTTATCACACACACCATATTTTCCTGAACAACAGAGAAACAACCGATTTCTCATAATGTACCCGATGGCTACTCAACTGAGCAGCCATCTTTTCGATTTTCCAGACACCGTCTGGAATTTTTAATACGCCGGAATACCGTATCCATAGATATTGCTGCTTCCGACTGCGTACTGTCTTTGCTTGCAGGCGTCGCCTGAGTTGCCCTCTACGGTATAAACTGTGCCATTCTCACACTTCTCTACGATACCAACGTGGTCTGTTGTACCGTCGCCTTCCCAATCAAAGAAGATAATATCTCCTACCTTTGGTTCATAAGTGCGGTCTTGCCATTTTCCATTTGACTTAAACCAGTTTGCACCATCCACGCAACCTGCAAATTTCGGAACAAGTCCGCTTTCAATATACCCGCATTGGTCAGCACACCAAGATACGAAGCAGGCACACCATTCCACTCGACTATTAAAGCCGTACCAGCTCCAGTAAGGTTGTCCGCCCTGATTGCCTAGCTGTGTCAAGGCAACCTCAACAATCGCCTGATTACCTCCGGCAGTAAAGGCTCGCCCATACGGATAGTATCTCAAAACGTGAGCCGGATATTGGGTATCTCCATAACTGTCCCAACCAAGCCTTTGTGCCTGCTGAGTGGAAAACTCCACTGCATTGGCATAAGAATAACCGCCATACTTTGTTTTTGCCCAAGAAATATACCCATTACCGAAGTTGTAGCCTTGCAAGGCAAGTTTGATATGCTCCATATCTATCGGACTTTCCACTTCTGCCGAAGTAAGAGCCGCTTTCAATTCCTGAACTCCACACTGGATAGAATATTCAGGGTCTTTAATTCCATTGGGTTCATGCGGATACTTCGTATTGAAACTTCCTTCTGCTGCCTGCATAGGGTCAAGTCCCCTGCCGCCGCTTTCCTGCATCATAACCGCCTTGATAAGTTCTACATACTCAGGAATGCCGTACTCTTTGGCATATTTCTGTATGATAGGTTCATAGGCTTCTACCTCTGCACTTACCGGAGTATAGGAATTACTGTCACTTCCTCCTCCAAACATTGCTACGGCAGCACCAAACAGCACGACAATCATAATAATCAGAACCGCTATCCAACCGCCTGCGGCGATTGCTGCTACAAGTGCTTTTGTCCCTGCAATAATCGCTTTGACTGTCGCAACAGTAGCTTTCGCTGTGGCTTTGACGGTATCTGCTGTAGCTTTAGCCGCTTTCTTTGCCGTCTGAGCCGCTTTCTGTGTTGCTTTGGCTGTTGTTTTGGCTGTTTTCTGTGCTATAATGGCAGCTTCTTTTGTGGTCTTAATAGAAGTCTTTGCCATTTGTTCTGCGGTCTTGACCGACCTTTGAACACTGTTGGTTGCACCTTTCGATATGGTCTTGACTGTCGTATTTCCTGCCGACCTTGCAGACTGTTTAATTGTTTTCTCCGTACGCTCCAGAGTTCGGATGCTCTGTTTTCCGACAGGATTGACCGATTGTTTTTGAAGCTGCTTCTCTGCACGCTTGGTCTTGAAATTCTCAATTCCCGTTTTGGCTTTCTGATAATTCTGTCTTGTTTCACGCACACCCCATCTGCCGACTTTATCCGCACGGTATGCTGTTTCGTGAACAGTCCTATCCGTTGCTGCTTCGATTTTATCGGAAGCATATTCCTCTGCGGAATTTTCCGAAGCATTGGTGGAATGTTCTGCCTTATCTTTCGTCATCACATAAGCTTTCTTCATTCGCTCCGTAGCAACTGCTGCCTTATTTATGGTCTTGATTGTACCTTTGCTTGTATCTCTTGTTTTTATATCAGCCATCGGTTTCCTCCTTTCTCGAAAAATAATAGAGAGTGGGGGTTAATCCACTCTCTTAGCGACAACAACAAGCCTGCCATTGTTTCTTGAATATTCACAAGTAGAAAGAGAAATCAGCTTGTCGCCATACTCTGCCGATACTCCGGTATCATACAGAGAAAGTTCCTTGCACTTGGCAACATATGCATCAAACTCTGCCGCATTTTCTGCATCTGTAAACTCATAATACTTAAAGCTGTCGGAGCTATTTGTATAAACAACCGTCTTAAAGACTGCAATCACTTCATACTGGTGTCTGTCCGTCAGTGTATCAAAGGTAATCGTCTTATGACCTTCCCAAAAGCTCTTGTTTCTGTACTTCATCAGTCCCGTAAACATAGAACCGTCATTCATGTGGTGTCCGTAAATAATGATGTTGTCTGAAGGTTTCTGCACATCACAATTTTCCTGCACATACGGACAGCCATAAGCGGAATAGGATTTATCAAACTTATGCTTCAGGTAGAAGTTCGGCTCATTTACGGACTGTACGACCGGATAGTTGATATTGGTATCCTCAACCTTTATCCAACCCACCATATCCTCATTCTGCCGATAGAGTTCAAGATATTCAGCAAGATAGTCTTTATCTTCCGAAAAAGTCACGCCCTCATTTTCCTTTGGCGGCTCGTCCTCCACAATCTCCGCAAGGTTATCATAGACTTCATTCTGCTTGGCAGAGTCAATGTGATTACGAATAATAAAGAAGGTGCTTACCGACAACACTACCGTAAGCACCACCGCAATAGTAATATAGATTTTTCTGCTCATTTTCTTTTACCTTTCCATATCGTTTCTCTTAGGCGGGGTCAAATCCCTGCAATACTCTGGATACCTCAACTTGATACCCTCCATAAAATACGGAGCATATCCACAACAGAACAGTTCCTCCGGTGTATAGAGATTTTCCCTGCCTTCTTCCGTAAATCCATTCCAGAGATTAAAGGCAAGATGGCAGACCTTGACTGTGCCGCTTGTCTGCCAACCGCCGTGCATACCTTCCGGTATGATACAATCGCTCTTGAAATCAAACATCTTTCCGATATTCATTCTCGTTTCTTCTGAAATCCCCATCACATAGAAAAATGCTCTGTGATAGCAGTCATTGACTTTGCACTTATCCAGATTTTCCAATACAAAATCTCTGTGTGCAGCATTGCGAAATTGAATTTTAGACATTATAAATCCCTCCTTACGCTTCGCCCGGCTTGGTTGTCATCAGTTTATAAAGTTTCGTGTTCTTAGGGAATTTGTTTGCAAACGGTACAAGCGAGCTTCCCACCTTGATAAGTCCGTGTCCTGCTTCCACGTTCGTGATATAGGACATCTGGAGGTCGGAAATATTCAGAAGTTTTGCAAGCTCAAGCCTGTCTGTGGGAGCCTGATTCAGCATAATGATAAACTCTGAGTTTGCAAGCATTGTTCTCGCTGTGTGGCTCTGCAAAAGGTCATCGACGTTCTGGGTAATTCCGCTTGCGTATGCACCGTATTTTCTCACACGCTTCCACAAGGTAAAGAGGAAGTTTGCAGAGTATTCGTGCTGGAACAGAAGATAAATCTCATCAATGAAGATAAAGGTATTCTTACCCTTTGCACGGTTCTGTGTGATACGGTTCAGGATAGAGTCAAGGACAACAAGCATACCAATCGGCATAAGCTGTTTACCCAAGTCAAGAATGTCATAGCAGATAAGGCGGTTATTAGTATCCACATTCGTCTGCTTTGCAAAGGTATTCAGAGAACCGTGTGTGAAAAGTTCAATGGCAAGTGCCAGTTCCTTTGCTTCCGGTTCGTCCTGCTGCAAAAGTTCTGCCCTGAAATCCTGCAAGGTCGGTATATGTCCCTGATAGTCATTCTGCTGATAACTGCGGTACACGCTTGCCGTGCAACGGTCAATGATAGACTTCTGCTTTGCTCCGAGATTTGTTCCGCCGATGAGCTGTTCACAAAGGGACATAATGAACTCAGATTTCAAAATGACAGGGTTTGCACCGTCGCCGTAATCCTTATTCATATCCATTGCATTGATGTGATTGTCGGAAGTAGCAGAAATATTAATTACTTCTCCGCCCATCGCATTGACAAGCTGTGAATACTCTCGCTCAGGGTCGATGATGATAATATCCGCATCTGAAGAAAGCACCTGATTGATGATTTCTCCCTTTGCCGCAAATGACTTACCGCCACCAGATACACCGAGAATAAAGGAGTTACCATTCAAAAGCTGCTTACGGTCTGCGATAATCATATTTTTGCTGATAACATTCTGACCGTAATAGATACCGTTCTCGTGGAAAATATCCTGCACCCTGAATGGGATAAATACCGAAAGGCTCTCTGTTGTAAGTGTTCTGAACGCATCAATCTTTCTTGTTCCAAACGGCATTACCGTGTTGAGTCCATCTACCTGCTGAAATCTCAGTGTTGCAAACTGGCAAAGATGTTTTCTTGCTGTGGTAAGCAATGCTTCCGTATCATTCTCAAGCTGTTCCTTACTGTCTGCTGTAATAACCATTGTGATAACAGCGAACATCATTCTCTGGTCACGGGTCGTAAGGTCATCGAGGAACTCTTTCATTTCTTTCTTCTGCTGCTCCATATCATACGGAACAGTTGCAGAGAAGTTGTTATTGGCATTCTGCCTACGCTGCCAGTTTGTGATATTGGTTTCCACACCAAGCAGACGGTTCTCTGCTTCCTTTACTGCTTCATCAGTTGGAACGGGAACAATATCAATGGACATCATCAGATTTCTGTTCATATCCGTAAGTTCCGCTACCATACTGTCTTTGATATAGGACGCATATTCACGAAGAAAAAGGACTCTTCCATAACGGTTTCCCATCTTGAAATAGTCCTTTTCAAATTCCATTGTGTCAGGGCAGATATAATCCTTAAAATCGTGTCCCTTTTTTCTTGTTTCCTTAATATCAAAATGGAAAGAGCTTTCCTCTCCCACACGATAAAAGTCGTGAAAAATACGAAGTCTTTCGTCTGTTTCCAGTTCCACACATTTACTTCCGAGCCTGCCGAAGTGAGCAATCAAATCTGCACCGACACGGGCAAAATAAGTTCTTGCGTCCTCCACACTCTTTTTGTTGATGGAAATGGTAATATACTTATCCTGAACAATGGAGTTTGCACCCGTTGCCTTATCAAGAAGCATTTTATTGTATTCCTCTCGATATTCGTCCAGATTATCTCCGGTTGTCGGAATAAGAATTGTCTGCTCAAAATCCAGTCTGTTGAGCCGACGATTATTGATTGTGATTTTTGTCGTTGCACCACTGTCAAGGGAGTTCAGAAGTTCGGAATATTCAAGGAACATCGCTTCCTTATCCTCACGACTTGCCACTGCATAGTTAATATCCGTAAAGCGATAAGTCTTTGAATATTTATCCTTTCCCACTTTGAAAATGCCATCATCAAAGATAGCCACTACGGGAATCACGTCCTGCACACCTTTCGGTACAACAAATTTTTCTTTGTCCTGCTTAAACAGGTTTGTAAGAGTCTTAATCATAAAAACTCATGACCTCCTTTTGGCAAAAAAATATCGCCACTGATTATAGTGACGATACATCAAATTGGTTTTATTTAGTTCCAGTGCTTTCTTGAATTATATACATTATTGACTGCTTCAATATAGCAAATGAAAGAGGAATGATTGTAGTCGTTGGAAGTCAAATACTGCTTTTTTATTTTCAGATACTGCTCTCTAACTAATGTCCATTTTCCTTTTTCTTTGATATACTTTGCTTTCTCTCTAATGTTTCTTGAATTAGGTGCTTGATTCCAGAAATATCTGTTTGGAAAACATCTCTTATCGTGAATAAGGCGATGATAGTTTCCGTCTGTATCCTCGCAAACAATACAAATATCCATTGAAAATTCTGTACTATTTCCCTGATTAAAGTGCCGCTTTTCCGTTGTTAAAGATGAGGTAGAATCTTGGCAGTCACTCCACCCATATTCTCTAAGAACAATATTGAAAGCCTTTCTGACACATTCTTTGATTTCTTTGCAATCTTCCCAATCATCAATTCTTGTGATTTCAAGATTATAATCCAAATCAATCGGTTGATTAGCATTTTGTAATATCAGGTTTCTTGCACCACTACCCACGAGATAGAATGAAGCACCAATGTCATATTCTTCTTTAAGCGTATGGCAAAGGTCTTGCATTATTTCTCCACATAACGAACGCATACGGCTCAGAAACTGTTTGTCTTCCACATACTTATACATATTAACATTTCTCCTTTCTTCCCAAGCCGCCCATCTAGTCAAATGCTAAATCATTATAGTATATTCAGAAAGCACCTGTCTGTCAATAGCTTAAATCTTATTTTATGTTTTAGATTCTCGAAAATGGTCCTTCTGCTTCTGTTCAATGCTTGGCTTCATCAGTTCGTAATACACATTGGTGGAGTGAAATACCAGCTTCTTCGGCATCAAAAACTCCGACTTTATCCACGCATAGATTGCTTTCTCTGCGGTCATACCGTTGTACTTCACAAAACCAAGTGCCGCAAACGGAGCAGCACCCAAAATGCACACCCACGATACGGTTTCCGTGCCAACATACGGTTTGAGCAAAAAATACAGTCCTACTGCAACGCCACAAGCGAGAACAGAAAAAATGAACTGTCTGAGCGACAGTCCAAAAAACATTGACTCTGTATAATTTCTGATTTCTCGGTTAATTTTTACTTCCATATCTGTTTCCTTTCCTGCGATTTCGGTCTTTCTCCCTCACGCATTTATCATTCAGGCAAAAGACTTTGCCCTTCCGTTTACCGCCATAGTAAACACATTTCTTACAATCTCTTTGGTTCATCTCAAAATCTCTCCTTAAAGTCCCATCATCTCTCGGATAATACGGTCAGACATTTTCACTGCACCGACAAGAACAAGCATATTAAATACCAGTTCCCCGATATATGCCCAAACCTGCGTAACTGCTGCTGCATCAGGATTCACTACTGGCGGCGATGAAGCAAATACAGAGAAAATAATACAAGCAAGTACAATGACTGCCCCTTCAAGCAGAACTGCACAATAGCTCTTGATAAAACTCTTACCGACATTCTGTGTCGGTTCTCCAGCAAATGTGGAAAGCGGTATCGGTGCAAGTGCTGTGTACATATACAACTTGAAAAATCTTCCGTACACCGTCATTATCAGAATGAACGACAGCACCGTGATAAATAATCCTCCGATAAGCGTTACCGCCCACAAGGGAATACTCTCGAAAAATCCGCAGTCCTCTATGGTCGTTATCATCTCTGCGGGCAAGGTCGTCTGTTCCGGAGTTCCAAATCCGGCAGCATTCATAATGGTTGAAATTGTCCCTTGCACGATATTAAATAAAGCAAGCATAAGCTCCATTCCGTATGTGATAACACCTTTCGCCAGTGCAAAACGAACAAAGAGTTTCAGTGCGTGTTCCGGTTTCTTCACATCTGTAAAACTTCCGCAGGTCTTTACCATACCTATCACAAAAAACAATACAAGTAAGGCAAGCCCGATAGCCTGAACCGCACCATTGATGTCAACGATAACCTTCCAGATATTCCCGCCCTTAAAGTTCTGCGGTGTAGTTGTGATGAGTGTCCATATTTCCGACAGTTTTTCATTCCAAGTTTCAAGGGCATTTTCAAGATTTTGAACTACCCAGTTATCACTCATTCAAAGCACCTCCTTACAATTAAGGGGTGTACCTTAACTTGGCACACCCCTCGATAACTGTGTAACTCTTATCTTAGCCTGTGATAAGAGTAAGGATTTCTTTCGCAAAAGTGATAATGACACCACCCGCAAGAGTCAGGAAGCCATTGGCTCTCTGAGAAGGGTCGTGAGATTTGAGTGAAAGACCGACCTGCACGATACCAAAGCCAAGCAAAATCATACCGATGGCACGGATAAGTCCGAAGATAAAATCGGACAGATTATTGACTACGGTAAGCGGGTCATTCGCTGCAAATGCAGTCGTTGTCATTCCAAGTGCCAACGCACCGACAATGACCATTGTGCAGTAAGCACGGAAGCCTTTCTTAACCTTTCCGGTCATAGGCAGTTTCTTTGTTTCCTGAATGTCAGTTGCTTTTTTCTTAAAAATAGTCATAGTTGAATACCTCCAAAATTTAATTTGTTTGATTGTTTATGAACAGAGCTTCCATCTCCTCCTCGGAAAGAAGTTCCCAGTTCGTTTCTTCCATTTCCTTTTCAGGAAGTGTTGCAGGGTCAATGTCCCAAATGGCAATCGAAGCAATATCTTTTGTGACTTCTCCATGCTTATAAGGACTCGCCTTTCCGTCTGTGGTAAGTGCCACATTCGGGTGTTTCATAATGTCATATTTGAAATCCATAATGGGTCTTTCCCCACGGATAAACAAAATAGCGTACTGATTATCGAGCATACGCACCTCATCAGGGGTAAGTAACTCTCTGCCGCTAATCTGATAGTTGGTGGAATAGTTACCGCTTCTTCCGGTACTCTTTCCGAACGTGTTGGTATCAATGGTTTCCTTGCCCAACAGCTCCGACACATATTTATGGGTTGACTGCTCATTTCCACCGAGGTAAAGAAATTCATCGCAGTTACCTACAATGCTCTCCCACTGTTTTTCAAACAAGGCTTTAAGCTGTGCCAAGTTCTGTAAGATGATGCTTACCGATACACCACGGGAACGCATAACCGACAGTATCTTGTCGAAGTCGTCCGGCAGTGAAACATTGGCAAATTCGTCCATCATAAAATGAACAGGCATCGGCAAACAGCCGCCGTGGATATGGTCGGCTGCATAAAACAACTGCTGAAAGAGCTGTGTGTAAAGAATGGATACCAAGAAGTTGAAACTTGAGTCATTATCCGGTATCAGTGCAAACAGAGCCACCTTTTTCTCTCCAAGTGACTGCAAATCCAGTTCATCGGCAGAAGTAAGAGCAGCAAGACTTTCCAAGTTAAACTTTTCAAGCCTTGCTGCAAGGGTTATCTGTATGGATTTTAATGTTTTGGAAGAGCCGGAATGATAAGAGTGGTAATACTTCAAAGCAATGTGGTCAGGATTATCTATCATCAAATCCGAAAACAGATTATCAAGCGGAGAAGGACTTGGGTCGTCCTCGTCCTCAATTGCCCCGGCTCTGAGCATTTCCATTACCATTGCAAAATTCTGTTCTTCCGGCGGTGCTTCATAATGCAGATAAAATACAAGTGCAAGCAGAAGCATTGACGCTGCCGTATCCCAAAACGGGTCATTACTCTGTGAACCTTTCGGAGTGGTACTCTTGAATAGATTGGTTACGAGCTTCTGCACATCATTGTCATTCTGCAAATAAACAAACGGATTGTAACAATGGCTTTTCTCCATTGAAATCAAATCAAGCACACGCACTTCGTAACCTTTCTTCTCAAGAAGATGTCCCGTATCTCGCAGGATTTCCCCTTTCGGGTCTAATATCACATAGCTGTTTCTTGCAGCATTCATAATATTAGGCTTTGCATAAAATCTTGTCTTACCTGCACCGGAGCCGCCGCACACAAGCGTATTCAGATTTCGTCTGTGCTTCTTGGCATTAAGTCCAATGCACACATTCTGAGTCATCAGCTTATTTTCTGATAGTGGCTTTTGTCGGTACTTTTTATCAATGGCTCTGACATTGCCCCATTTGGCAGAACCGTGTTCTTCTCGTCTGCGGTAATTCTTTCTTGTTGAGAAATAAATCCCGATACTCATTCCATAGCACAAAAGCAAAATGAGGACAGTTTTCAGGCTGTCCCCACATAATTTTATGGAAAATGGATTATCAAAGAGTGTCGCAAGATTGGCTGCTATCTCCGGCAATCCTCCGCTTATGGAAGGTGCAATCAGAAGTGACAGCCATATGACCGGAACGATACCGACAATGGATAAAATAATGGCAGTCTGCCTGTCATTATCTCGCTTCATCTGAGCGTTTCCTTTCAATCACTTTGAACTTTTTCAATGGGGCATTTCCGACTTTTACAAGCAGGTCGTCTACTGCATCTGCGGACTTGCCTTCCTCCATCAACTTTGTTTTCTCATCATTTAAGGAGCGAATGACAACACCGTGTTCGTAATCGTCCAAAGCAATGTGGTAGAGTTTTTCTTTTTCCATATCTGCCCTCCATTATCTCTCATAGTCCTTTGAACGCTCCTGCTTCTTGCGGAACATTTCATCAGAGATATGACTGTGAATTTCTGCCATTGCATTTCGGGTCTTGGAAAGCTCCGCACGGATTTCCTTCGGCTCTTTGGAAGCCAGTCCCTCCGGAATGCGGTTAATAGCAAAATTCTGTGTATCTACTCCATACTTCTTGCAAAGCATATATCCGATACACACTGCCTGAAAGCCCATATCCCTGCGGCTGTAACTTTCACTGTTGATAGAAAGCTGTGCGTGTCCGAGTTCCTGAGCGACACACTGGGCAACTGCTACGCTGTCGCCCACATTACGCTTCACATACAAGGTCTGCTTTTCATTATTATAGAAAGCTGCCATATTCGGATACGGAAGTTCATCGGTTGCCGCAACCTCCACCGGAGATACATCAAGCATTGTCGTGATAAGTGCTTTCGGGTCACGGTTTGCTGATACTGCCGGAGCTTTTCTTCCATTTGTCTGCGTAACATCAAATACCTTTTTGACATTGTAGGAAATACCCGGAGAACCATCTGCTCTTGTGTATTCCACTGGTTCAAGGATAGAAATACTCTTTGCCCCTTTGGTAATCTTCACATTGTCCTTACCCCAATCATCAAAATCTTTAAGCTGTGTCGCCTGCGGATACTGACTGTAAATAAGGAGAGCATTTGCTGCGGAATATCTGTCCATTCGACTCTGCGTATCAAGAAAGTTCTTGAACTTCTCAGGGTCACTCACAATCTCACGGGCAGCATCATCAATCATCTGATAGACTTTTTCTTTTTCTGCTCGCTTCTTTTCTGCATACTCCTCTTTGGATAATCTTGGCTGATTACCGCCAGCCTTTGCGGGTTTGAAATCATTTGTCATAGTGAATTACCTCTCTTTTGTTTTGGGTTTCTTCTTCGGCTGACGGTGTACCGTCTGACCGTTTTTCTGCTGCGGCTTCTTGCCGTCTTTCTTAACCTCCGGCTCTTTACGCTCTGCTTCTTTTTGCTGTTTTGCCTGTGCCTTGTAACGGTCAAGTTTCTCTTTGACCGATGGCTTTTCCACTGGCTTTGCAACACCCTTATCAGATTGCGTTTCTACCGGCTCTGAGTTTTGCCTTGACAGAGGGCTTTTGTCTGTTTTGGCGACTGAGGGGTTTGCGTTTGCTCGCTCCTCTTTCTGCATTGGATTTCTGACTGCTTCTTCCATAATGATTTCACTCTTGGATTTGGTCGGCTTTTCTTTCTCAACCGCTTCACGGTCTGCGATAGCCTTCTCTGCTTCACTGACAATCGAAGCCTTATCCACCTTGCCAAGTTCAAATCTTTCAACGATACGCTGAATTTTAGAAGCGTCCTCTGCTCTTGCAATAATATCTACCGGAGCGTTCTCTCCCTTTGTGTTCTTATCTCTGAGGACACAATAAAGAACGCCATAGCGTTTTGCCTGTTCGGTAAACTTCTTCAAATCCTTTTGCGGAATGGAAAAGACTTTCAGCTCCTTGCCTGACTTAATCATATTGGTAAGCCTTGCTTTGCCCTTCGTCTTTTGTTCCTGCTTCAGAACCGATACCAAAAGCAATGCGATATTCTTCGCCGCCGAACCGCTTAATCTTGCAGCAACTTCAAATCCTTCAAGCGAAAGCCTAACGACCTGCTCTGCTGCGTCACCACCGTTGTTCATAGCGTGATTTCTCCTTTCTCTGCTGTTTTTGTTCCTCTGTTTCAATATGCTCAAGGTTTTCTTCCATAACCTTTGACCTCTCCGCAATATCCTCGCAGAGTTTTACTTCCCGTCGGAGTTTTTTCAATTCTCCATTGATAGAAGCGATTTCATCTTTTGCCGCCTGAAGCTGACCATCATCAATATTTGTTCTTATCTTTTTTCGGAGATGTGTTCTTCCGGCAATCAGATTTTTCATCTGCTCCTCTAAGGAAGTCTTATATGAAAAAAGCTGTTCGTCCGTGGAAATATTTTCTCGTCCGAGCAGCCTTACTTCATCAGTAATCTTATCGAGCTTCATCAAATCATCTTTCAAAAGATAATGAAGCCTTGCGTTATTCTGTTTCTTATACTTGGGCAGATAACCGAGTCTGTAACAGTAATACAGATACAGCCCATAAAGTCCGCCTTTCTTTTTCAGCTTCTGCCCTCTGGTCTGCATACGGTACTGTCTTGGCTTGTAAGTCGCCCTCTGGAACGGCTCAATCTCTGCCCATCTGTCACGATTTTCTTTGATACGCTCTACAATCCGGTCATTGGTATAATCTGCTCCGAGATTTTTCAGTCGTATCGGCTTATCGTATCCCTTTGGAATAACCGTCCAGTATTTTCGGCTTGGACTCAGGTTATAGGCATATCCCATTTCCTTGAGAGCAAACTGAAATTCTTTCAGGGTCTTGCTGTGGTCGATAGCATAGTCAATGGCTTCTTTTGCAACCGAGTAGCGTGTCGGCATACCTGCCTTTTCTTTCATCGTCAGATACTCCGACTGCTTACTGCGGTTTGGATTCTGGTCATAGTAAAGTCCATACTTCTCACAAATCCTGTCTGCAACTTTTCGGAATTTGAACCACGCTTTTTCCTCGCCCCACAAATGTTTGCCATCGACAAAAGAAATAGAGTTGATGACAAAATGACAGTGCAGGTGCTTTGTATTCAGATGGGTTGTCACAACAACCTGAAACCTTTTGCCCCACACTTCATTTGCAAACTCCATTCCGATTTTCTGTGCCATCTCAGGAGATATATCTGTTTCCTTGAAACTCAAATATCCGTGATAGGCTTGGATACCGTCTGTCTTTTGGTACTGTTCCTTAACCGTTATGAACTGGTCACGGGCAATCGCCACATTACAGTTGATACCCTCAACATAAAATTCTCGCTCTGTTTTTTCTTCATCCTTTGCATAAGCAATAACATCAGCAAGAGCCTGATACTGTTCCGGTGAAAACTCCCTTTTGATATTTGCAGAAGTCTTTTCGGGATTGGTTGCATAGTCAATGACCTGACCGAGCCTTTCTGTTACCGACCACAACTTTGTTACTGCCATTTCATTTCGCTCTGATTTGGACGAAGATATGTCCTCTCAATCTCTGACTGGAACTTATTCCACTTTGCAGCTTCATTCTTCAGCATAGGTGCGTCAATGAAACCAAGTGTATTCGCTTTAGCCGCAAGCTGATTGATGTTATTACCGATAGAGGACAGTTCTCTCATCACATCATAGAAGCGGTCATCGGGTTTCTCTTTCGGCTCGTAACCTCTGATAAGTAAACGGATAAGTCCTGCTTCGGAAAGACAAGCCTTCTTTGCCTTTGCTGCCAAGTCCTGTGCTTCCTTGCGGTTAAAGCGTACAATCTTCTGAATGTTTCTCTTTCTCATAATCGGTATCTTCCTTTCTCTTTACTCTGCAATCTTTGTTAATCTGGAATAAGCACATCATCGTAACGCCAAGACAACTGCCGAGCAGTGTCCCAGCGGCGATAAGTAATAACTCTCTCAAATCAAGTTCTCCTTTCTCACGGGGTATTAGGGGCAACCCCTAACGAGCCTTTTACCGTTTGGGAAACTATGTTTATCCAAATGGTCTGCTCGCTAAGATTAAACATCTCCTCTGGGTTGCCCCGTTCTCAGGCTACTATCTCTCATAATCCTTTGATTTCGGCTTAAAAGGTTCAGCCACGATATTGCCGCCCACTTCCTTAGAAAAGCGTTCAGGATACTTGAACTGTTCCTTATACTTCTTCATCATATCGTCCGGCAAGCTCTGAAAGCTCTCACTCTCAGGCGGTGCATAACAGATAAAGAACTTGCCGCAGATAATATCAACCATCTCTTTCTTATCGTTGTCCTGCACATAAACAGCACGATTAAGCGGAAGTCCTCTCATCTTTCCTTCCTCATTACAGATGATTGCAACGTCATCATCAAAGGGCATATATTCCTCAATATCCCCGCCGACAACCTCCTGCATTGCTTCCAGACTGTCGTCGATTACAATTTCCTTCGGGTACTTTTCCGGTTCTACCAAGAGAACTTTAATCTTAGAATCATTCATCGTTCTTCATTCCTTTCGTGTGTTTTTTTATTGTAAATTCCCATCCGCATACAAAGAAAATCGTTGAAGTCCTTACCTGCTTTTGGTGGCTCATCAACGATTTCATACTTATCCGGCAGAATAGTTTTTAAGGTCTGTGCTGCCTTTCTGCCCGCTATATCATTGTCAAAATGGATACGGATTTTCCTGACAGATGGGTTACTGCCAAGATACTTTTCCAGTGCAATCGGCACTTTACTGTCCTCAATTTTCTTTGCCGGAGAATACACCCCGGACAGCGAAACAAAGCTCATTTCTTTCCAATCCTGCCCGTTCAGCTTCGCAAGCGTGGCATAGGATAACAGGTCTATGGCACACTCAAAGAGGTGTACTTCCTCCAAGTTTTCCTTACCAAGCCGAAAAGAATAATCTTTTTTACTGCCACTGCAATCGCCCATAATCCTACGCTTATTCGTGGAACGGTAGGCTGCATATTTCGGTTCTTTCTTCTCGTCATAGCCTACAAACACAACATTGTGATACGGCAGGCTCTCAAAGATAAGGTCATTAGAGATACAGTAATTGATGATTTCAAAATCTATTCCTCTCCCGAAAAGATACTCTGTAATCACTCTGTTGGAAGCACATTTTTCAGGGAGAAGAAGTGGTTTATTTTCCTCTTTTGGCTGTGGCTTTTCATAGACCGGAGCCTGAATCGCTGTGTGTCCGATAATGGTTTCCACCGCTTCAAGGAAGCTGTAACCTTTGACCTTAATCAGATAATCCAAAGCACTCCTGCCACCGATACCTCTCGACCACCATATCCATTTCCCGTTTGAAATCTTCAAACTATCGTGGGTTCTGGTGCAATAGGTGTTACCTGAAAACTTAACCAGCTCATACGGTTCATAATTTCTCAGGTAGGTTAATAAGTCCATCTGCTTCGCTTGAATGATTAACTCAGGTGCGATAAATGGCATATCGACCACCGCCTTCCTGTTTATCTCTCATACGATTTCTCCTTTCTGCCGCCGACTGCTTCGCCCTCATCAGGCTCTCCGCCGACAATCTCATTTTCCTTTTTATCCATATTGAGCAGGATATTCAGCTCATCAAGTCGAGCAGTTTTTTCCCTCAATTCTTCCTCTTTGGCAAACGGCTTTTCGATTTCCTGCTTCGCTGTTTCAAACTGCTTTTCCGTATTTTCAAGGCTGTTTTTCGTATCAGCAAGTGCTTCTTCAAAGCGTTCAATGCCGTTATCTATTCTCACGATATTACCGTGAGAATCATCGCCAAGCGGTACATCTCTGCTTGTTTCGCCTTTTAATTTCACAACATAATTACGCTGAACCGTATCAAAATACAGTTCCATTTGAAAGCCACGGTACTCGCCAAGTGGTATCGCATTGGGACTGTTCATTGACTTGCAGGCATTGATGATTGCCTGACCTGCTTCGGCTTTTTCGGAATAAGAAACACCCGATACCATCATTCCAAGCGGCTGCTCGTCTATCGGTTTCGGGTGTAATTTTGCTGTTTCAACATCTTTTGTAAGTCCCTCTACACGGGATTTCAAGTAAGCAATCTGTTGTGGATAGAACTTGATGACCTTATCCTCCAGTCCATATTTCTCTGATAAGAAATTGGATTTTAACATCTTTAGCTTCTGTACTTGAATGTCTAAGTCCATCTTTTCTTTGATATATGGATTACCTGTTGCAAGCATTTTTATCTCCGCATAGGACAGTGCGGTTTCATCAATATCCTCTGCCGACCTGACCGGAGATTTGCTCGTCATAATCTGACTTGCGAACTTCTGCTTACCTTCCACAAGCTGATAGAGGTATGCATCAAAGGTCTGCTCTGTTACATAACGGTAAATATCTACCTTCGGATTTTCATTGCCCTGACGGACAATTCTACCGGAACGCTGCTCCAAATCTGAAGGTCGCCACGGACAATCCACATCGTGAAGTGCGATAAGTTTATCCTGCACATTCGTTCCTGCTCCCATCTTCTGAGTAGAGCCAAGAAGCACCCTGACTTCTCCCTTGCGGGTCTTTTGAAACAGTTCTTTTTTCTTCATATCCGTATCGGCTTCGTGTATGAACTTCACTTCACTTTCAGGAATACCTCTCTCAATCAGCTTCTTTCTGATGTCGTTATAGACGGAAAATGTGCCGTCATTCTTCGGCGTGGAAAGGTCACAAAACACAAGCTGTGCCGATTTCTTGTCGGCATTTTCTTTCCATATCCGATAGATGTTATCGACGCAGGCATTGATTTTACTGCCCTCAAAATCAGGCAGCATATCGTTTAGCATACGCTGGTCAAGAGCCAGTTTTCTTCCGTCATTCGTGATTTTCAGCATATTATCTACGCTTGAATCCACACCGCCGCCACGCACCTGCTCGGCTCTCTCTGCAAGGGAAGCAACCATCTCCTTCTGCATTTCCGATGGCTTTACTGCAATGTTATGGTACTTTGCTTCCGGTACTGGCAGGTTCAACATATCTGCTGTTTTAATGTCCGCAATCTCCTTGAACATCGCCATTAGTTCCGGCAAGTTATAGAATTTTGCGAACCTTGTCTTTGCTCTGTATCCTGTTCCTTCCGGTGTAAGTTCCACTGCCGTAATGGTTTCTCCGAAAGTGGAAGCCCAGGCATCAAAGTGCTGCAACCCATTTTTCACAAGCGTGTTGTACTGCAAATATCGCTGTATCGTATAGAGTTCCACCATACTGTTTGAGATAGGTGTACCCGTTGCAAATACGGTTCCTCGTCCTCCGGTAATCTCGTCAAGGTAACGACACTTCATAAAGAGGTCGGAAGATTTCTGTGCTTCCGTCTGTGCGATACCGCCCACATTACGCATTTTTGTATAAAGATAAAGGTTCTTGTAATAATGGCTTTCATCAACAAAAAGTCTGTCTACACCAAGTTCCTCAAAGGTTACAACATCATCTTTTTTCGTCTGGTCATTGAGTTTATCAAGTTTCTGCCTGATAGATTTCTTTGACTTTTCAAGCTGCTTTATGGAGAAGTTTTCCCCTCGGTTTCGCTTGAGTTCCGCAATTCCTCCGGTTATCTCCTCAAGCTGCTGTTCTAAGATTGCCCTCTGTCTTTCAATGGACATCGGGATTTTTTCAAACTGTGAATGTCCGATGATAACTGCGTCATAATCTCCAGTTGCAATCCTGCCGCAGAACTTTTTACGGTTCTTGGTTTCAAAATCTTTCTTTGTTGCGACAAGGATATTCGCCGCCGGATAGAGCTGCAAATACTCAGCCGCCCATTGTTCGGTCAAGTGATTTGGTACAACAAACAGTGACTTGTTACAAAGCCCAAGCCTTTTCGACTCCTGTGCTGCCGCTACCATTTCAAAAGTTTTTCCTGCTCCGACTGCGTGTGCAAGAAGTGTATTTCCTCCGTAAAGGATATGAGCAACCGCATTTTTCTGATGTTCCCTGAGTTCAATTTCAGGATTCATACCATTGAAGATGATATGACTTCCATCATACTCACGAGGTCTGACGCTATTGAATTTCTCATTGTAAGATTTGCAAAGCCTTTCCCTTCGTTCAGGGTCAGACCATATCCAGTCCTGAAATTCCTGCTTAATCATTTCCTGCTTCGACTGAGCAATCGCTGTTTCCTTTTTATTTAGGACAGCCTTTTTCTTTCCCTCATCATCTTCGATATAATCAAAGATACGCACATCTTTTAAATTCAGCGTTTCCTCAATAATCTTATAGGCATTGATGCGGGAAGTTCCGTAAGTGTTATATGCCCTTACATTTCCTTTGTCGTAAGATTTGCCCTCAATATTCCACTCACTCGTAAATGGAGAGAAGTGAACTTTGATATTCCACTGTGCATAACGTGGTGTTTCAAGCAAATGAAAGATAAACTCCTGCACCTCGTCCGGTGGCAGCCAAGTTGCACCAAGTCGCACGGAAATTTCACTTGCAGTCAGGTCTTTCGGCTGCACCTTTTGAAGTGCTTCTACATTGACCTTATAATCTTCCGGATAGAGTTCTGCCGAGTTCTTTGCAATCTTCAGCTTTTCCCTGACATTACCCGAAAGGTATTCATCAGCCATCAGATACTTCGGTTCGTAAGAATTTCCATACTCATAAAGCGGATTTAAGAAGATAACACCCTTTAAGTCCTCAAAGATTTCATTCTCCGATTTACCGGAAAGTTCCATCATATAGTCCATATCAATCGTGGCTTTTTCTCCAAGAGATACCGCCAATGCTTCGCTTGCCGTATCAACAGAAGTAACCGGAGTATGCGGCTTAATTGTCCTCTTAGAAAACATATCAGCCTTACGCTCCAGTTCTCCGTCCTCTCCGATTATCTCCAATGCGGAAAGCAAAGAGAATGAACTGTCCTGCGAGAAAGCAGAAGTATTTGCACGGCTATTAATGAGTCCGTACTTACCTGAAAAGGTATCATAAAGTCTGTTTAATCGCTCCTGCTCCGCTTTGATTTCGCTGTCAGGGTAATCTTCTGTCTGCAATTCAATCAGCGTTCTGACGGAATTTCTAATAGCAATCATACCCTTAATTCGGTTCTCTGCGGTTGCCGACACTTCCACCGGAGTCATACGGGAATTTTCACGATAGTAGATTTTATTGTCCACCACCGTATAGGAAAAGTTTCTCACTGTCGGGTCTGCCGGAATAGAATTATCTTCCTCCTCCAGTTCTTCCTCGACTTCATATTCTGTGATTTCTCCGTGAATATTTGCTACTGCATCATCAAGCTGTGCTGCAAGGTCTGCATTTTCATACGGTACACAAGTTGCTTCCATACCGAAACGCCCCGATACCATTTTCATTTCTCCGAGTATCATTTCGGGGTGCTGCACAAAATAAGAGTTCATCTTAATTCCGTTCTCATCGGTATCAAGATGAATCCAATCCGGCTCAATATCTATCAGTCTGTCACGCTTTTGCAGGATAAGAATATCCGAAACGACTTCCGTTCCTGCATTACCCTTAAAGGTATTATTCGGCAATCGAATTGCTCCAAGAAGCTCTGCTCTCTGTGCAATATACTTTCGTACTGCTAAAGTTTCCTTATCCATTGTGCCTTTGCTCGTTACAAGAGCCATCACACCGCCGGGTCTTAACTTATCAAGGGACTTGGCAAAAAAGTAATCGTGTATCAGGAACTTATGCTTGTCGTACCTTTTATCTAACACCTTAAAATCTCCAAAAGGCACATTGCCAACCACTCCATCAAAGAAGCTGTCCGGCAGATTGGTTTCTTCAAATCCTTGTGCCGCAATGGTTGTTTTCTGATAAAGCTGCTGTGCAATCCCTGCGGAAATCGTATCAAGTTCCACACCGTAAATCTTACTGTCTTGCATTGCGTCCGGTAGCATACCGATGAAATTACCGATACCGCAGGACGGCTCTAACAAGTTGCCTTCCTTAAAACCCATCTGCTCCATTGCCTTATAAATGGCTGTGATAACTTCAGGCGGCGTGTAGAACGCAGTCAACGTGCTTTCTCTTGCCGAAGCATATTCCTCCGGTGTTAACACCGAAGAAAGTTCCAGATACTCCGTTGCCCACGCTGAATTATTTTCATCAAAGGCTTCTGAAAGCCCACCCCAACCGACATACTTTGATAAGATAATCTGTTCTTCAGGAGTGGCAAATCTGTTTTCTTCCTGACATTTTTTAAGAAGCTGTATCGCCATAATATTTCTGCGGAAGCGTTCCTTTTTACCAACCGTTTCAACCTCATTTTCTCTAAGATTAAAGGTGTGACGGTCTGCCATAGGCACATCAGGGTGCAAGTCAAAGCCTTTGACTTTTTTCTTCTGCTCCCAAGCGGGAACTAACGGCTCAGGCTCTTTTTCATTTCTTTCTTCGGCAGGTTCTTCCTTTACAATCAAATGCTCATTCATCGGATTCTCTCGCACTTTTCTGTCAAACTCTGTGCGTGAAAATTCCTTATTGAACAGTGGCACATCATAGTCATAGAGCATTACTCTCTCATCATCAACAGATAAGATTTCGTACTCAGAAGCACCGATATACACCTTATCGCCAAGATGATATTCATACTGCACATCTTGCGGCTGTTCTGCTTCTTCAGGTTCTTTTTCGGCTAGTTCGACCTCCTGCTCCGGTGGTGCATTAGAGAGTATCTCACGGTTTCTTTTCGTTTCTTCGATTTTGGCTCTGCGTTCCTCTTGACTTTCAAGCCACTGAGGATAGTGTTCTTTTTCCTTTGGATTTAAGTATCTGTCTGTTCGGATAAGTTCCCCGATACGTTTCTCCACCTGCGACCACGAAAGCGTGATATGTGGATTTTCTTTACCGATACCTTTCGTAATCGTAATACCTTTTCCATCGTGACTCTCATCAATTCCTGCTCCGATTATGACGGGATAAGAGCCGCCCCAACCGTACTCATTTTTTAAGAAGTCTGCGTTTTCTTTTGCTGAAAGGCTTTTTTCAAACTGCTCATAGATACGCATTTTACCCTCAGAAAATCCGCTTCCATTCGCAAGAATAGCGTCGATAATCTCCTGAGAAAAAGTAAAGACAGAGGTTTTCTTTTCCTCTGCCCGACCGTCTAATATGAATGTCATCTGACCGTCCATTGACGGTAATGGTTTTATGCTGTCACTTAATTCTCCCAGTAATCGCATAGCTTCAAAGTGTCGGGCAATAACAGCCCAATCATAAAAACTCTGTGCGGTTCTGCTGTCGTATTTGCCCTCCCACAAATGCAGAACGTTTTCAAAGGTCTTGTACCCTACTGTCCTGCCATCCTCTAAAGTAAGCTCGGTATAATCATTATTGAAAATACTCTTTATATACTCTGTGCGGTCTTTGTTATCAGGATTACGTTCATAATAATCTTTGATTTCTTCCAGACTAGCCAACAAATGTGGTGTCGTTCTGAGAATTTCATTGATTACTTCATCACGTCCAAAGAACGGAAGGCTTTTATCCTCGTGCGTTCTGTCGTAATACTCTAAGCGAATATCACTTCCGCTTTCACGATTTCCTGTGCCGAACTGCGAAGAGAGTTCATCAGACGAACCCATTTCATCATATCCTCCGCTTTCATCTGTTCGGTCACTCCCTCTTTCTGTGCCATCTGGCTCAGGATTGTTTCCTCCATCTTGCTGGCTCTCTGTTCCACTTCCGCCAAGTGCTGTGTCAGTTCGCCCCTCGTCAGGAGATTGTAGTAAAGGACTCTGTGATGTTCCTTCAGAAACTCTCTCCTCATCTGAGCGTACCTGCCCAGCGTCACTTCCGGCTGCTGTGGAAGTTTCAGGTTCGGAAGGCTGTAATCGCCCACCATCGTGTAGGTCAGTTCGTTCATTGTCCAAACTCCTTTCGTCGTTATTTTCAACCTTATTGTATTCATTTCTGTCCTGACCGACAATTATGCGATTTTGACGGTTGAGTGCAGTAATTGTTTTAGATATTTCCGTTAATCCCATTTCTGCAATATCACTGGTAGCAAATCCAAGTGCATTGAGTGTTTCCTGCGTATTGAAGTTAGTAACATCTCTGAAATCATCAAGTTCAAAATAACCGTCCGTATCAACGCCAAGCCTTGACATCATCATATATGCCACACTATTTGTCACAACATTTTTATAAATGAAAGCCACAATATCCTCTTCCACTTCCTCAAAGGAACTGCCCTCGGTTGCATAGTAAAGGTCTTGCAGATAATCAGGGATATTATCCTCTGCCGCATTTCTTGCTGCTCCCATAATTGCTTCGGCAAGACTGCTCTTATTCTCAATCTCTCCGAAAGTGCTTTCCAATGTCTCAATCACATCTGCTTCGTATTCCTGACGCATATCCCAAATCGGGACTGTTCTTGAATATCTGCTTTCGTGAGTATCTGAAATGTCAAAGTAATGTGTCAGTCTTTGCCGTGAACGGTTTTCATCAGCAAAAACAGCAATACCTCTTGCACCTCGGTTGACCCATCTGCCAAAAATTTTGTTCCACTGCTCTATCTCAAGAACCGCTGTTGCATCTGGTCGCTGTGCATATACAAGAAGCTGCTCGTCATAACGTAACTTATAATTTCGGCAAGCTGAAGCTAAGAATGCCTGCCAGTTCTGAGGATTTGACACAACCGTTTTACAGGTGCGGTTGTAAAGCTCAGAAATAAGGTCATATTTTCGTGCCATTACTCTTGCACCTCCTTATCGCTGTTTTTCTCTGTTTCTGGTCTTGTTTTTTGACGGTTCGGATTGATTGACAGGTTCAACTTTACTTCCACTAAGCTCCATTTTTTCAGCAAACTCGCATATATGATAGCAGCAATTTCCGACATACAAATGGTAGTCATCAATATACTTGCATACTTTGTCTGCTGTGTGTCCATCACGAAAAGTAATTCTGATTTTCCCTCCATCGGGAATATAGAATTTCAAATTGTAATGACTGTCTATAAATCGAATTTGCTTTTCCTGCGGCTCTGCTCTATTCTCCTGTTGCTTCATTTTCCTTACCTCTCATTTTTGTTGCTTCATCAGAACCGCCGCCCAAATACGAAAAGAGTTTACCGGACTTTGTATTCTTCTGAAGCTCCATAATCACACCCATATCAGGAATCGTGATATTCGGGATTTTCAGGATTGCTTCCATATCAAGCTGCTGCAACTTTTTCTCCGTATCACAACCGGAGTCAAAGAGTTTATTCAGCACCTTGACCTTATTCTGAAAAGTTGCTTTGTCTTTCACGAAAATACCTCCTTAGCTAATGTTGATTACAATAGAAATACTGCCGCTCTGTTCTTCTTTCTGCGGATTACGTGAATACTCAGGAAAAAGGGACTGTACTCTCTGCCTTGCCCTGCGTATGGTTTCAAAACAAGGAAGTCCGTATGCTCGGTAATTAAATACAATATCCTCAAGCGGAAGATTTCCGGCTGGTATATATCCGTACCGATTGTAATAATGCAGAATGAGAAGCATATCATCATACCTCGACATCGGGCATTCCTTTAAGATTTCAAGCACTCGGCTCTCCACCGTTTTCTGTTGTTTCATAATGTTCCTCCAAAAATTAAAGGGACAGAGTTTTTTACGCTCTGCCCCGACTGGTTAATGTTCGCTTGTTACTTACTTCTTACGGTTTTTAACCTGAAGAAAGATAAAGCCGCCGACAATAACGGCGACTAATGCGATAGCGATAATTGTCTTTGCTTCCATTACTCGTTACCCTCCTTTTTCTTCTTTTTGTGTGCAACAACAGAAGTTACGGCGATACCGACAGCAGAAAGTCCGGCAAGGACATACCAAAGTTTCATATTGGTATCATCTCCTGTTTTCGGAGTATCCCTCAACTCATTGTGCATTTTTACAACGGCTGTTTCATCAAGTTTGATAGTAACATTCTGGTCGGCAGGTGTGATATATGCAGCAGAGGCATTGTTTGCCACTTCGGATACGGTATATTCGCCAATACGAAGTCCCTCAATCACGATTTCGCCGTTCTTATCTGTTTCAAATGTCATATCATAACCGTTTGCTCCGGTTACTCTGAACGCAAAACCTTTAACCTTACCATCTGAAGATGTCTTGACGATTTTCAGTGTTCCACGCATAGCTTCATTGATAAATCCAACACCAGCCTTATTCTCAACGGAATAAGTTGTTTCGTCTTTCTCAATGAAAACAGAGTATTCTCCCTTATCAAGCAGGAAGCCCTCTGGTGCTTTTGTTTCACGGACAATATATTTTCCGTAAAGCAGCTCTTTCATCTCATAAATTCCGGTTTCAGTTTCTTCAAGATTTCCGATAAGTTCATCGCCATCATCAATCTTTCCGTTCTCATTGGTGTCCTTATATACCTCAAAGGTTGCACCCGTAAGTTTGTTATCTGGATATTCAGCGTCCATCTTCGTGAGTCTGATATTGCCGTGAACATACTCATTGACAATCTCAATTTCAACTACCTGCTCGGCTTTGCTGATATTGACCTCATACGCTTTTTCATCAAGAACAAATCCCTTTGGCTGCTCGATTTCTCTTACAATCCATTTGCCATAAGGAACTTTTGCAAAAGAAAAACTACCGTCTTTTGCAGAGGTAGTCGTCATAAGTGCAGTATCCTTTGTAAATTCTGTTTCTTCGGCTTTGAAGATACCGATAACAGCACCCTCAAGTGCTTCTCCGTTCTCGTCAATCTTCTTACCTGATACAGAACCATAGATAAGTTCATTCTTGATTTCTTTTCCATCATTCACTTTGATTTCAACTGTTGCGGTATCCTGACCTGCATATTCAAACACAACCGGATATTTCGTATCAGAGAGAACATAATGCTCATCGGTTGCAATCTCTTTGACATAGTATTTGCCAAACGGAAGGTCTGACTTCATAACAGCAGTTCCATTTTCATTTACGCTGACAATCTCAATCAGTCCATCAGCCGGAATAACGGTACCGCTTGCAGATACAATATCTTCTGCGGCATAAAGACCAAAGCTGATATTTTTGATTTCTCCGTTATCGCCAATACCAAATGTCTTGTCCTTTTCAATGGCTTTTGCAAGGCTTACCTGAACTTTCTGTCTTTCGTTATAGAACGATGTGGAAGTTTCGGTAACAGAGATATTCTGACCTGCGTAAGTAAGCTCAACCGCATGTGTTTCGCCACTGATTACCATTCCATAAGGTGCGGTAATTTCCTTGACTTCGTATTTTCCGAGATAAAGTTCTTTGCTCTTCACAAATCCATCGGAGCTTGTTGTGATAGTATCTACCACTTCGCCCTTTGAATAGCGGAGTGTACCATCCGGTGTACTAATATCTTCCGCAGCACGGACTTCATAAACTGCACCCTCAAGTCCTGCCACTTCATAAACAGGCTGATAAATAACATCACTGTCCTCAGAACCACTTACATTGACACCACTAAATACTTCTCCGGTCTTTTCAACCGTGATAGTACCTTTCTGTGCCATATTCGGTTTATTGACTTTCACAACAGTTACGCCGCCTTCCTCTGTGGAATTTTCTTCGGTAATATCAAAATATACCGGAGTATCATCAAGCACATAGCCGTATGGAGCTTGTACCTCTACGATGGAATATCCCTTGCCGTAATCCAGTTTCTCAGGTGTGACAAGCGAACCGTTTGCGTCGGTATAGAACACATCAATCGTGGTCGGTGTCGGATAAGTAAAGGTCATTTTGACCTGATTACCCTGCGGGTCATAAATCTTAAATCCTGCTCCTGCATACGGAATACTCTTTCCGCTTTCTGCGTCCACCTTGACTACATTGACAAAGCTCTCAAAATTACGGTTATTGATAAGATAACGGTAGGTCTGTGCGTTCTGTGAAATGAACACATCAAAATCGTCCATCATCTCTCTGCCTTCCCAACCGGAAGTCTGGTGTACAGTATAAATACCATACGGCATATCTTTTGTCTGACCGAAGCCATTTTCATCGCAAACGATAGTATCTCTCTCGTCTTTATTTGCTGCGTCATAGCTTCCGGCAGATTTCAAATAAATCTCAAAGGAAGCACCCTTTTCAGGTGTTTCAATCTTTGTTTCTCCATCGTCAGTGTGTTTAATGATAGCCACATTACCTTTGATTACCTGCTCGGTTACATCATTGGAAGTAAGGTTGTGTTCCACCTCATAAAGTTTCGGGTCTGCACCTACTTCATGGATAGTCTTATCAAGCAAATATCCCTCTGACGGTGTAATTTCTCGGATTGTCCAGTCGGTATCACAAACATATTCTTTAGTAGTGAACTGACCGTTTTCATCAGTAACATACTTATCTACAAGCGTTTCGCCCTTATAGATACCGTAAACTGCTCCCGAAAGTTTGGCATTGCCCTGTGCTTCGCCTTTCTCAGCGTCACTCTTTGTTACTGTTACAGTAAACTTCTTCAAAATATTGTTGAAGTTTCTTGTGGTTACTTCTTTCCACTTCACTGGTGCAGTCTGATTTTTCGGTACAACATAACGGATAGCTGTGTCTACTTCTTCAAGGGTATATGGTTCAGAACCACTGATAAGCACATCTTTGAAAGTTGCCACACCGTTTTTGTCTGTAACTGCATACTGGTCAACAGCATCACCGGAAAGAGAAGTACCGTAAAGATGGAACTTCACACCTTCAACAAGGTTATCTTCTGAGGACTTCACTACCTGAAGGTCGCCACGCTTCAGTTTGTTATTGAAATTGACCTTTGCAACCTGTCCTGCTACAACGGTAACTCTATGTGTTTCCTGCGGCTCGTACTTATCGTATGTCTGCTCGGTTACGGTATAGATACCCGGCATAAGGTTATCAATCTGGAACTTACCGCCATTGGCTGTTGTAACCGTCTGATTGATACCGTTTCCGGTAATCGTGAAGTTAATACCGTCAACCTTGCCGTCCTCACTGGTCTTTACAATCTGACAAGAACCATAGCTGACTTTCATTTTCACATAACCGTTGATACTGTCGCTTACTTCCTGAGCATAGCTGACAACATCCTGCACACTGGAGTTCTGACCGTGTTTGCCCTCTGACCATACAACCACACCTCTGCGGACTGCATTTTTCTTCGTTGCGGTAATGGTAAATTCCTTACTCGGTGCTGTGTCCATAGAAACCGTAAGTTTGTTACCATCCACTGAAAAACTTACTCCACTGATACTTGCCTTGAAATTATATTTAGACAGCACATTATTGGAGTCTGTCAGAGTAGTTGTGTACTTACTTCCGTTCCACTCAAGCTCTATTGTCTTTGCCGAACCGGATGATTTATTACAAAAGCTCGGTATGGTCGCATGGTTCTGTACACTCTGCACCATACTGTTGTAATAACTGAAAATCTTATTGCGGAGCGGATGCTTTGCATTGATGACATCTTTCACATTGCTGCAACCACTGGTTGCTACATGATTGAAGTTTGCATCACGCTCTCCGACAACAGTTTCCCAGATAAGAAGCTGTGTGGCATAAGCCTGTGCAACGCTGTTTGCTGCCGCTTCATTCTGTGACCTCCAAGATGTCGAGATTGTCCCATGATAGCCATACTGTAAAATACGACCAACGAAAAGACGGATTTCATCTCCGGAAATAACCCCATTGGCTGCAAGATTATTAAAATAATTTTCGTCATACTTGTTCATTGTCTGACCGACCTTGAGCGAAATTCCCGGCTCAATACAATAAGCAACATTGCCTGAGTATGAGCCAATAGCCTTAAGATTGGTAAAATTGGAACGTCCGGTATGCCAACCATTTTTCAAGGTCAAATTGCTATGTCCCCATACCCCATCGTAATTAGCATCGCCATCACGAGGGAAATCGACCATATAAACATCGGCTTTTTCTCCCGAAGCAGCATATGCCGTTGTCGAGCCAATGCCTGCAAAAGTGGTCACACACATAAGGGTCGCCAAGAAAAGCGACGTGACTCTTTTGAATTTTGACTTTATCATTGCGTTTCCTCCTGTAAAAATTGAAAACACACCGTATCGCTACGATGTGCCTTTGTGGATTTTTTCTTACGGCAGAATTTACCTGCCGAAAAACAAATACGGATTTTTCGTTAATTTTTCATTTTACCATACACCTCCAGTCCGTTCATACTGTGCGATTCCCCCTTAGAGATAGACATATACTTTGAGATAGTTATATTCAAGTGAGATAGTATATATCATTTTCGGTAGGTAAAAGTATAACTAAGGGGTTAGAGTGTGAGAAAGGGGAACTGTAAATCAGGCTATCTGCTGTCACGCTCTGCACGGTTACGCAAAAATTTGTTGTAATGCTCCAATGCTTTGCAGACAAAATCCTCCGTCTGACTGACAGGAATGTTTTTCGGGATAAGCTGTCTTACTCTGTCGCCCCTCAACACAATTTTCTCCTTTTGGTTCGGCTTTTCCTCAGACATAACAGCGTGGATTGCTTCTGTTGTAAGGTTGCCCTCGTTGAATAACTTTCGCATACGGATTGTCTGGTCGTGTGACGGGGTTGCGTCATTCAGGTCGATTTCGTCAACCACATCACGCTGGCAATCTTCATCAAGATAGGAAAGTTCTACGGCAGGACGCATTTTAATACGCCCCTCGTCAACAAATTCAAGCAGTTCGGGAACAAGATTTGTCAAACGAATATAACGACGAACTTGCGTTTGACTGTCGCCCGATTGTTCTCCGATTATTTGAGCAGTTTCTTTGCCATCCGACTTCCGACCCAGTGGGTTGGAAGTTAAATCTGTTCTTTTCCCTTGTCTGCTTAATGCTTCCAAACGCATTTTATAGGCAAAGGCTTTTTCACTTGGCAATATCTCTGACCTCTGGAAATTACTCTCAACCATTAAAATGGTCGCTTCATCTCTGTTCAGGTCTACAATCTCACTTCTCAGTGTTTCAAATCCTGCCAGTTCACAAGCTCGCTTTCGTCTGTGTCCTGAAACAAGTTCGTATCTGCCGTCCTCTTTCTGCCTTACCGTTGCCGGAGTAATAACCCCTCTTTCCTTGACACTCTCCACAAGCTGCATCATATCTTCATCGTCCCTGACCTTAAACGGGTGGTCGGGGAAATCATCAATTAGCTCCAATGGAATATCTCGGATTTTTGAAAGCTGTTCTTCATCTCTCTGTGCCTGCGTGGTAAATAAATCATCGAGCTTCGTGAGAGTGAAGTCGCTCTTTCTTCCTGCCATCGGCTAACACCTCCTTTGTAAATTCAGCGTATGCCTTAGACACTGTGCTGTTTGGCTCATAAGCATAAATGCTCTTGCCTTTGGAAGAAGTTTCAGCGGCTTTTACGGCAATCGGGATTTGTGTTCGATACATTCTTATCTGATTACCGAAGTTTGCCCTGAGTGCTTCCACCGTACTCTTTGCAAGGTTTGTTCGGCTATCCACCAAAGTAAGCAGCATACCGTCTATCTTAATATCCGGATTGATATACTTCTTTACTTTTGAAATGGTCTGCACAAGCTGTGTCATACCCTTTGCAGGCAAATACTGAGCCTGAACCGGAATGATAACACTGTCTGCTGCCGATAAAGCATTGAGAGTAACCATACCAAGTGAAGGCATACAGTCTATAATTACATAATCATATCTGTTTTTCACTTGACTCAGATAGTTCTTGAGTGTAGTTTCTCTGCTCATTGCGTTCATAAGGTTAAATTCCATTGCTGAAAGCTCAAGGTTTGCCGGAACAAGGTCAACACCTTCTTCGTGGTGCAGGATACCAACCATAGGGTCTGTCATCGTTTCATTGATTACATCTGTGAGTTTCGTTGCAAGCGTGATACCCAAGCCGTCTGTATCCTGCCAACCAAGACAAGTCGTTAAATCTCCCTGCGGGTCTGCGTCTATGAGCAATACTTTCTTGCCCTGCATTGCAAGCCCGACTCCGAGATTAACTGTTGTGGTGGTTTTTCCGACTCCGCCTTTCTGGTTACATACGGAAATCGTTTTGCAGTTTGACACTTCTTTTTGCCCTCCTTTCTGAAAATTCATAGCCACCGCATTATGGCTATGTACCTGACCGACTCATTTCCTAATCGGTCATAGCAATATTTGTTCTCAACACCCCTTGCCAAGCAAAATGCTTATGGGAAGTCACTAAGGAACAGACTGCTTATCTGTATCATAGGATTCTAACCTCTGCCGGGTACTCCGCCAGCTCCGTAGAGAAGTATCATTATCATTCTGACTGTCATCGCCATATCAGGAGCAACCTGATACTCATAACCGGAGTTCTCGCTATTCTGAAATACAGAAATCACGGCGTACCTGCTAAAGTGGCTATCATCAGAAATAAAGTCTTAGTGAATGACTTATTCAATTTTCAAGCAAAAAGGCTTCCGTTTTTGCTATCCGGAATGAACCCCTTCACTCATTTGGACAAAGGGGTATGAAATGCACACCCAAAATCTCCGCTTTTCCAAAAATATTTCAAAAAATTTTTTGGAAATTAAAAAAGCCGCCTGCTCCGGTTAGGAAACAGACGGCAAAACACGTTCTAAATGTATTCAATTTTCAATTTCTTTTTCTTTGCTTCAAGCACTTTGCAGAGGACATCATCTACTGCATCGGTGTATCGTCCCTGAGCTGCTAAATTGTTCTTCAGTTCAATGAGCGATTGTATCACTCGGCTTCGTTCTTCTTCATTTAAGTATAGATGATAGGTTTTCTCTCTCATTGGCTGTCCCTCCATCTTTCAAATGTATTTTTGATTATCTCCACATCTTCCTCTGTATCAGAAGAAATAAATATATGTACGCTCTGAAAAGCTTTCTTTAAATTATTGGCATAATCCAGTTCTGTGCCTTTCATCGGCAGTTTAATCAGCCTTATTCCTCTTTGCTTACACATATACGCTTTCATTATTTCTATATTCTCGTCAGCACTTCCTGACTCAATAGCCAACTTTTCTGAAGGTATGTATGTTTCAAGCGGAACTCCAAGCAATCGGTCAGAACCAAGTTCTGCTTTCAAGCCTTTCTTATTAGAATAATAGCTGACAGCCAAAGCAGGAAATAGAGATAAATATTCTTGCTCACAAATTCGGCAGCCTTTATTCAATATCGTCCTTTCATTTATCTTCATACTCCATGAATGACCGTGCCTGCATTTCCACCACGCTCTCTTTGCTGAAGTTCGTGATACCTCTGTCGGCTTCCATTTATTCTGTTCATAATCCCATTCACTGAGAAGCTGACTGTCCGTTGTCGCCAAATCATTATATCCGGCAAGGACTTCTCTCTCTGCACAAACGGGGCATACCGTACCTTTCACACGGGCATTGACAACGGATTTCCACTCATTACCGCATTTTCTGCACTTCCACCAGACGTTTTTCCTCGACTTTGCATTTACTTCATCAGGTTTCAAAGGCAAGTTCTTTTCTGACCACTCCGAAGCAATTTCAGGGTGTGTTGTCTGCAAATCGTTAAATCCTTTCAGGAATATGTACCCACTGCAATACGGGCATTTACTACCACCGGAACGGGTAGAAATAAGAGTGTTCCACTCTCTGCCACAATCCTTACACTTCCACCAAGCCTTACGATTGGCAAAGACCGTAACCTGAGTTGGAAGTAACGGATAATTTCTGTCCGACCACTCGGCAGCTATATCCGGCAAAAGCGTTGCAAGGTCATTAAATCCTGCCAACACTTTATTATGGGAACAATATGGGCAACCTGTTTTATTTATTGTCCTGCTCTTAACAGCAGCTTCCCACTCGTGTCCTTTTTCACATCTCCAAATCACTTTCTTATGAGAACCAATAGAAACTTCTGTCGGTTTTATCTTATTCTTTTCCGACCACTGCTTTTCCAGTAGCGGCTCTAATGTTGCCAAATCGTTAATCCCTGC
>OMCN01000144.1_pt1 | contig 47584 bp, 45 predicted proteins | sample 1645061 | NCBI WGS metagenome assembly OMCN01 (sample SAMEA103958124, study PRJEB25191) | human gut metagenome | biome: human-associated habitat [ENVO:00009003]; feature: intestine environment [ENVO:2100002]; material: feces | place: Germany | collected 2013/2015 | reverse complement strand
CAGACGCTTATTCGTCCATCGGTTATATCTGCGGATATTTGCGCTACTATTACCCATTGGAGTTCTTAACAGCAGCATTGAATATCTTCGGAGACAATATGGACAAGACTGCTGACATTACAAGCTATGCCCATAAGGTCGGTATTCGAGTTACGTTGCCTAAATGGGGGTTGTCCAGAGGTGAATACTTCTTCGATAGAGAGCGGAAAATCATCGCCAAGGGTCTCACGTCAATCAAGTATATGAGCGCTGGTCTTGCCGATGAACTGTACAACCTTGCAGCAAAAAACAAGTATTCCTGTTTTATGGATTTGTTGAAAGACCTCGATGAAAAAACGAGTATTAACTCAAGGCAGCTTGATATTCTGATTAAGCTTGATTTCTTCTCTGACTTCGGCAATCAGCGTGAGCTGCTTCGGATGGTTGACCTGTTCTTTAATATCTTCAAGAGAGGTCAAGCGAAGCAAATCAAAAAGACTGAGGTTGATGGAACACCACTCGAAGAAATTGTGAAGCGATACGCGGTCGGTGTTACAAAGTCTGGTGGCGAAGCTAAGAGCTACACACTTCTTGATGTGATGTCAATTTTGCGTGGCGCAGAAGATGCGGTAAAAGCAGTTGGCATGGACGACCTAAGCGATATTATCAAAGTCCGTAACTTCTATGATGTGATGGGCTATATCGGATATGTGTCTGGCAATGAAGCGGACAGACGCAAGCTATACATAACAGATATGAAGCCACTGGTTCGGAGAAGAGATGGTGAGCAATTTGCTTACAGCGTCTTCACAAAATCAATCGGTAGCGGCAAGGAAAGTAGGTTCACGTTATTCAATCGTGAGTTTAAGAAAGAACCGGTTAAAGTCGGTGACATTATTTACTGTAAAGGCTACCAGCGCGATGGTGAGTATTTCAAGCTGACAGCGTATGACAAGGTTCTGTAATTGGAGGTGAAAACATGGAAGTGTTAACCGGAGACACATTGGCAGAAGCACTATTGTTCTGCTCTCAACAAGAGAATGTTTCAGTGTGTGTCGTACTTGACAATATGCGTAATACCAAAGAGCTGGTCGAGATTCTTTGGAGGGAAATAGAGTTGGGGAATCTTCCGGGATGGGTAATGCAAAGAGGATTTGATGTAGCGTCCTTCTCTAATACATACTCCATTCTAAACACGAAGAAATCATCCGCTATGTATTTCATTACCGCATATGACACGCAAAATTTCAAGGGGCGCACATTTAACCGCATCCTATACCTAAGTGACTTGAACACGGTCATCCTGTCTGAGATTGAACGCTGTGAACAGCCATTGCGGTTTACCGATGGAACATATGGCGGTGAGGAACTGGACGACTTCCTCAGTGGTTTCAAAATCAAACCTGCTGCTTCAACAGTAAGGGTGATATAAAACACAGATTTTATAAGTGCATAGGAGGTGCGAAACTTGTCAGACAAACGTGTCTGCAATTATTGCGGCAAGGAGCTTGACCTCTTTGACCTGCAGGAAGATTTCTCTATACATAGACAACATATCGGATACGGCAGTATCCATGACGGAGACAATGTTGATTTGCAGCTTTGCTGTGACTGCTTCGACAAGCTCGTAAGCGAGTGTAATGTGTCTCCAATTGAGGAGGTCGATGACGAGTGACGAGAGCAGAGTTCAACAATGCTTTGGAGGAGGCTCTTCAGAAAGCAGCGCGAGTACGAGCCTATACGGGTGGAGGATGCGAAATTGCGTTGATTGTAACGAGAGACGTTTATAGATTCCTCTCTGAACACGCAGGTGTCACGTTTGATGTTCGCAATACTGACCACGGTATTTATCGTGGGTACAGAATTGGCATTGTCAATGAGCAGGGGTACAGCGATATTCTCAAACCGGCTATGCTCGGAATGGAGTATTACAACGGTATGGAGGTAAATGACATTATCGTTGTCGGCGATGAGAACAGACTGTTCCAGCTTGAGAGCAGAGAACCGATTTGCTTCCGGGACATGGGGTTAACCGTCAGTTTTGGGAATGGTACAAGGGCAACAGCCAATGTAACCGTAACAAATACCGCTGTTGATGCCATCAATGAGACAAATGCGGCGGAGACGGTAACTGCTGCAGCAGTTAATGCTGCGCGTCCAGTAGAAATGAACTATAGAGATGGGCAGTTGTTTGTCGATGGGATTCCGATTGACCTCCCGCTTGTAGACCTTGCAATGGAAGACCTCGTAGGAGTAACGACACCGGTAACGACACCGCAGCTTGATTGGAATGCCACTGGTCGTGCGACAGTTGATTGGTTCGGTGCTGTTCCGGTCGCTGCTACTGAACCCACACGACCGGTGCGAGCACAGAGAGCGGCACGTCCGAGAGCACCACGGGCAGAAGAACCGCTGAATCCCGGCGATACAAAAATGTTGGATGAGTTCCTTGGCAGTTTTGCCATTAAAGACACTCTCCAGCACGCATAAGAAAAGTAAGAGGCTAAACATACTATGTGGAAGAGCCCAGAGTAAAACACTCTGGAGCTCTTTTTTCGTAGACAGTAGAGAGGTAGAACAATGCGAAAAATTTTCACTATCTTCTTGCTGGTATCTATGATGTGCGTTTCAATCTGCGGATGCAGTAGCGCATCTGCCAGACAAGAGGCACCATTAACCATTGAGGAGAAAACGGAAGTCGATGCGTTGGAAACCGCTATCACAGCGACGGACGCAAACCAGACGATTGAGGAGCCTGAAGAGGATGTAGTGTGCCACACGGAGGAAGTAGACGGTTTCTCTGATGACATTGATTATCTCAGCATAATGAAGCAGAGCTGCTTAAACGGTGATTATGAAGCGGGCTTGGCTGCAGAGAAAGCCAGAAACAAGAAAATTGATGTGCTCGACTTAGACGTGATAAAGGTTTTCTTTGAAGATTTGCTTGAGCTATCAAAGATTCTCACGGATGAATGTGGTGACGAGCGCTTGCCCTTTGAGTGGAAGCTGGCTGTTGGCGAAGTGGTTATCAATAGAGCTGACTCCCCAGAGTTCCCAGATACAATCAAAGAAGTCATCCACGCAGAAGGGCAATATGCTAACGCGAATACAGACTATTTCAAAAACTTGACTCCATTTGAATCCTGCGTTGAAGCAGCAGCTCGCCTTTTAAGCGGCGAACGTGTTTTGAATGAACCGTCAGTCGTATTCCAGTCTGGTGGGGTACAAGGTAGCGGCGTTTATCTTGAACTGTACAGCAGCTATTACGGCTATACCTATTTGTGTTATAGCAGTTACCCAGAACTTTACGGAGGTTAAGTAACGAATGGGAAAAGTAATTGTTCAAGATTATACATACAAAAAGCCAATCACGATGATTGGTGTAGAGGCTGGTATCTGCTGGGGGGCAAATACCAGTAATGATGAGAAGAATTATCTCAGAGGCATTGACTGCCTTGAGAGTGGACACGGGAGAACGTTTGAGTTCCCTGATGTGTATTTGACTCTTGAGGGGTATTCGGCACGGGTTATCCGTGAATGGTACACCCATATTGGCGGTCTGCCCACACGCCTTCAGGCGAGTACGCGATATATCGACTACGAACATGGTTTTGGATATGTTACGCCGCCAAGCATCGAAGGCAATCCAGAAGCGAAGAAGGTCTATGAGGATTTGATGGGACATATCAAATCATATTTAGAGAGTCTCGACACTATTGGTGTTCCTCGTGAGGACTCAGCATTAGGGCTTCCGCTTGGCATGGAAACGAAAATTGTGTGTAAGCACAATATGCGCAACCTGATGGATATGTCGCATCAGAGAATGTGTAATCGAGCCTACCATGAATACAGGGGGCTATTCAACGATGTATGCGATGCTTTGGGAAACTACTCGGAGGAATGGGAGTACATCGTAGACCACTATTTCATGCCGAAATGCAAGCTCATGGGTTTTTGCTCAGAGAAAAAGACCTGCGGTATGATGCCGCGCAAACAATGAATGGGGCGCTTACAGTTGTCGTTGTGATTCTTGCGGCTGTATTGCTATTCGGCAATGACGACAACCGACCAAGACCTGCTTAATCTGGAGGTCTTATGAAAAGCAAGATACTGAACCCCAAACGCATGAAACAACTCATCGATTTCAAAGGGCTGGAACTTGATAACGGAATATACCCTACAGATATTGATGGGCTAATTGAGTATCACGACTCAGAATACATACTCCTCGAAGTAAAACACAAGGATGCAAGAGTACCATACGGGCAACGACTTGCTATCCAAAGAATGGTCGATGACTTTACAAAGGCTGGTAAGAAGGCAGTTGCAATTGTTTGTGAGCACAAAGTAGATGATACAGACAAGCCTGTGGTTGCAGCATTTTGCAAGGTCAGAGAGCTGTATTACGGCGGTGAACACAAATGGCGACCGCCAGATTCGCCAATGAATGTTCGACAAGCCATAGATAAATTCCGAAAGTATGCGAAGCAACACAAAGGAGGTTGACAGGTGAAAGTTATTACGATTTCTGGTAAAGCCCAAAACGGAAAAGACACCACTGCTGGATTGCTTAAAGCAGCTTTAGAAGCAGACGGATATAAAGTCTTGATTACCCATTACGCAGACCTGCTTAAATATATTTGCAAACAGTTCTTTGGATGGGACGGACAGAAAGATGATGCTGGTCGGCATATTCTTCAATATGTCGGGACGGACATCATTCGGCAGAAGCGCCCTGACTATTGGGTTGGGTTTGTCACATCGATTTTGGAGTTATTCCCAAATGAGTGGGACTATGTGCTGATTCCTGATTGCCGATTCCCAAATGAGATTGATTATCTCAAAGAGGCTGGATTGGACACAGTTAATTTGCGTGTTGTCAGAAAGGACTTCAAGAGCCCTCTTACCCCAGAACAGCAAGCGCACCCTTCTGAGACAGCGCTCGACGATGTTGAGCCAGATTATTACATAACGAATAACGGGTCACTGACTGACCTGAAAAGAAACGTCATCGATTGGCTGGTCGAATACCTTGGCTCTCATCAGATGACGATTGATGAGCTATAAGGAGGTTAAATGAAGCATCTGACAATCTTGGTTGATATGGATGACACGATTGAGTCGCTGGCAAGTGCTTGGGTTGATTACCTGAACACCCGCCACGGGACGACTACAAAGCTGACAGACATCACCAGTTGGGATATTTCTAAGGCGTTCCCGACACTCACGAATGAACAGGTGTACGCACCACTGTTCGAGGATGATTTCTGGGATTGGGTTAAACCAATTGATGGTGCATCAGAGGTTTTGCAAAAGCTTATTGCAGATGGGCATAAGGTCTTGATTGTAACCACATCGAACTACCATACGCTCGCATCAAAAATGGAGCGGGTATTATTCAAATACTTCCCGTTCCTAACATGGAACGATGTCATTATTACTTCCCACAAACAGCTTGTGAATGGTGATGTCCTCATCGATGATGGCATCCACAATCTTGAGGGTGGGAACTATTTCAAAATCCTTATGACTGCGCATCACAATAAAAAATATGATGCAGAAGCCAATGGGATGCTCCGTGTGGGAACGTGGGCTGAGGTCTATTCAGCGATTACGGCTCTTGCAGAGGAAGATGACCTTAAAGGTTGGGAGGAGGTGCCAATGGAAATTACTTTGTACTCAACAGGATGTCCAAAGTGCAAGGTTCTGAAAAAGAAACTGGAAGAAAAGGGTATCAAGTACACAGAGAACAATTCTGTGGATGAGATGCTGTCACTTGGAATCAGTCAGGTGCCCGTTCTTAGTGTGAACAACAAATTGCTTGACTTCTCGACAGCAAATAACTGGGTTAACCAACAATAAGCGAAGGGAGATTAAGCAATGAACATTCCACTCAAAATGAACAGGGACTTTGAAAAGGCTATGACCACCCTCAATGAGCGTTATGGCGAAGATTTCGAGTACCTGAACGGTTTCCACGAGACACAATTGAACTTTTCTGATTTCATCGATGGCTTCATTGACAAGAATGTCGCCGACGTAACCATCGATGCCAATGCGAACGCATCCAACAAGGATATTCGCAGTCTTTTGAATGAAAAGGGCAAGTCTCACGATAAGCTGTTCGCTTTTAACAAGATTTTCTATGAGATGAAGAAGCGCTACAACCTGAAAACAGCCCGTGAATGGCTTGAAACAGAGTATAACGGCGGATTCTATCTGCATGATGCGTCTACTTCTACATACCTGCCATACTGCTACGCTTATGACCTGACCAGACTGGCAACCGAGGGGCTGTTTTTCCTCAAAAACTATAACAATCAGGCTCCGAAGCATCTCACAACGTTCATGGATGACGTAATTGAGTATATCAGCTATATGAGCAACCGCAGTTCCGGCGCTGTAGGCATCCCCAACGTCCTTATCTGGACGTATTACTTCTGGAAAAAGGACTGTGAGAGCGGTCACTTCATTAAGAACCCCGAATACTACATCAAGCAGTGCTTCCAGAAGTTTATCTACCGTCTGAACCAGCCGTTTATGCGCATCGACCAGACTGCTTTTGTTAATGTGTCAATTTTTGACCGTAATTACATTGAAGCGCTGTTCGGCGGCGTGCAGTATCCTGATGGAACATATGTGATTGACTGCGTTGAAGAGCTGATTGAGCATCAAAAGCTCTTTATGGAGGTCGTTTCGCAAATCAGAAGCGAGAATATGTTTACATTCCCAGTGCTGACATACAGCTTGCTTTACCGCGATGGCAAATTTGTCGATGAAGAGTTCGCCAGATGGTGCTCCGACCACAATGTGACGTGGAATGACAGCAATTTCTTCATCAGCGGCGATGTGAACACGTTGAGTAACTGCTGCCGCCTGCTGTCCGATACTTCAAAACTCAATGCATTTATCAATTCGATTGGCGGTACGGCGCTCTCCATCGGTTCTGTAAAGGTCAACACAATTAACCTCATGCGGATTGCGCTGGAAACTGAGTGCGACGAGAAAAAGTATCTTGCTCTGCTTAAAAAGCGTGCGTTGCTGTGTTGTAAGACGCTTGATACTGTCCGCCATATTATCCAGAGAAACGTTGAAAAAGGGTTGCTCCCCAACTATCAGGATGGCGCGGTCGAGATGGACAAGCAATACTGCACAATGGGCATCCTTGGTCTGTATGAAGTCATTGAGGCGTTTGGTTACACCAAGACGGATGAGTTCGGGTACATCAGCTACACTGATGAAGGCATCGCTTTTGCAAGCAAAATCTTTGAGGTGCTGAATGAGGTCAAGGACAACTTCACTGATGCCTACTCTTTTAACATCGAGAGTGTTCCTGCAGAGCGTGCGGCAGTTATCCTGTGCCAGAAAGATAACGTTCTGTACGACCACAATGATAAGTTCATCTACTCGAACCAGTGGATTCCGCTGTCCGCGAAATGCACCATTCAGGAAAAGCTTCGCCTCAGCTCAATCCTTGATGAGAAGTGTTCTGGCGGCAGTATCGCGCACATCAACTTGGAATCCAACTTCCCCAACACAGAAACAGCGTGGAAGATGCTGAACAAGATTGCTCAGGCTGGCGTGATTTACTTTGCGTTCAACACCCGTATCAATGAGTGCAAGAACCATCACGGCTTTGTTGGCACTGACCATTGCCCAGTATGCGGTGAACCTGTCTTCGATACATACCAGCGCATTGTTGGGTATCTCGTCCCATCAAGGGCTTACTCCAAAGACCGTTTCCGTGAGTTCAACACAAGACAGTGGTACAGCTATGCGGAGGCTATGAGCGAATGAGAGTAAAGACAATCGTGGATGAAGACTTCACCAATTATAAAAAGCCAGCGATGTTTATTGGAACAATTTCTTGTGGTGGTAAGTGCTGTGTCGAAGCAGGCATCCCGTTGTCGGTCTGTCAAAATGATGGGTGGCGTGCAAGCGCCCCCATCAGCATTGACGACGAGCAACTGTGCATCCGGTATCTGAACAATCCGCTTACAGAATCAATCGTGTTTGGTGGGCTTGAACCGCTTGAACAATTTGATGAGCTGTGTTCGTTCCTTGAGGTTCTTCGCGGGCAATTCCAGTGTAAAGATGACGTTGTCATTTATACGGGTTACTACTTTGAAGAAGTCCCTGAATGGATTCAACGGCTTGCCACTTATGGGAATGTGGTTGTGAAGTTCGGACGATATATCCCAAACCAAAAGCACATATTCGATGAAGTGCTTGGCGTCGAACTCGCTTCTGACAATCAATACGCAGAAAGGTTCGGCAGTTAAACATATTGGAGAAGACATCAATGAAAATCAACATCAATCCAGACAAAGAGTTTGTTAACGATATGCGGAAAGCATTGAAAGACAATAATGGCTTCTGCCCATGCTCCCTCGAAAAGAACGAGGATACGAAGTGTATGTGCAAGGAGTTCAGAGAGATGGCAAGTGGAACCTGCCACTGCGGTCTCTACACAAAGACGGCATAAAGAGAGGATTAACCATGATGACAGCCATGAACAAATTGACAACTACCTACGAGACCACAAGAGAGTTCGATGAGAAAGGTAACGTGACCCACGAGATTCATACGGAGACGAGAGAAGAGCCTGATTGTGCCAGTTACACAGTCACTACTTCCACTACGAGCGACGAGGATATCGCTGAAATGCTCGACGGTCTGATTGAGCTTCAGGAACCGACACCTTCAATTCTGGACATCATTACCGGTGCTGCCGGTATTGCATCCATCATCGCTTCTGTTTGTCTGATTGCAAAGACAATCAAGCGCAAATAAGGAGGGCGTATGATTAAACGTACAATTAAGGAAACTATCCGCGAGTATGACGCAGACGGGAAAGTCGTGAGAGAAACGGTTACTGAGACGACCGAAGATGACGACACCATGTACTTCCCGCCGTTCCAAACCTACCAAGAAACAGTTAAGCCTTGGTGGGGCGAGCCGTCTTGTACTTGCAAAACAAATAGCTAAGGAGGGCACAATGCAGAGAGTTGGAGAATTTGAAAAGGTCAGCTTTGAACAGTTCCGTGACGCAATGAAAGATGAATTCTATAGGGGGCAGGAATTGCCGCCTGCAATCGAAGATGACCTTAAAAAGATGTGGGAGGAAATTGCACTCCCCAGCAGAGCAACGACTGGCTCCGCCGGTTATGACTTTAAGGCACCGTTTACATTTGAGATGCGCCCCGGCGAAACAATGAAGATTCCCACCGGTATCAGAGTGAAAATTGACGAGGGCTGGTGGCTCGGTTGCCTGCCGCGTAGTGGTCTGGGCTTCAAGTTCCGTATGCAGTTTGACAATACGATGGGCGTTATCGACAGCGATTATTACTTCTCCGACAACGAGGGGCACATCTTCGCCAAGATTACAAACGACAGCAAGAGTCAAAAGATTGTGCACGTTGAAGCCGGTAACGGCTTTATGCAGGCAATCTTCATTCCGTATGGGATTACATACTCCGATGATGCAACCGGCGTCAGAAACGGCGGTATGGGCTCCACGGACAGCAAGGCGTAAGAGGAACCACACATGAAAGACTCATCTTCGAAAGGTCTTGGATTGTGCGATGTACTCGCCGTAGTTTTTATCGTTCTAAAGCTGATTGGCGTGATTGACTGGAGCTGGTGGTGGGTACTTGCGCCTGTCTGGATTCCGGTTATTATCGTAGTCATTGCTTACATAGTAATCAGTATCGTTGATTAGGTTCCTTATTACTCAAGAGGTAGACATGGGGCTGGCAGTGAAGCCAGCCCTTTCTTTTTTACATACGCGCAGCGCACGAGGAGGCGAGATTATTAACACCCTGCAAATCCCATTTTGGGAAAGGTACACACTGACAATTCAGGAGGCATCACAATACTTCCGCATCGGAGAAACTAAGCTGCGTAAGATTGTCAGCGAAAACAAAGACGCTGATTTTGTTCTTTGGAATGGCACACGCCCACAGATTAAACGTACAAAATTCGAGCGGTTTGTTGACCAACTCAACCTTATATGACATCTAACTTGAAAGTGAATCCAGACTATGGTATATTGAGAATGCCATGTTGATATTCATTTTCAGACAAAAAGGAGTAGTCATGCCTGAAAAAAGAAAAGACAACAAAGGCAGAGTTCTGAGAGAAGGTGAGGTGCAGAGAAGCGACGGGAAGTATATGTACCGCTATACTGATTCTGGTGGAGTACGCCGAGCGATTTATAGCTGGAAGCTTGTAGAGTCAGATAAAGCGCCTGATGGTAAGCGTAGCACAGAACCATTAAGGACTCAGATAAAACGAATCCAAAGGGATATTGATGACGGCATCAGCTCCCATACGGCGTACAGGATGACGCTGAACAGCTTTTATGACGCCTACATTGAGACCAAGTATGAGCTTAAAGCATCTACAAGAACCAACTATAAGTATATGTACAGGAAGTATGTACAGGACGAAATAGGCGCGAAGAACATTGCCGACATCAAGTATAGCGATATCAAGCGGTTTTACATCCACCTCATTAAAGATATTGGATTTAAGCCAAACAGTATGGAGATAATTCATACGATTCTTCATCCGGTCTTTAATGTAGCAGTGAGGGATGGGTTCATAAGAACAAACCCTACCGACGGTGTGATTGCAGAAATCAAGAAGAGTCATAACTGGGAGAAGCCAAAGCGTCATGCGTTGACAGAGACACAGCAGAATAGGTTCCTCGATTTTGTTTCCAGTTCGAAAACGTACAAACACTGGATGCCGCTGTTTACGGTCATGCTTGGGACAGGCGCACGCATAGGAGAAATCCTCGGATTGAGATGGGAAGATTGCGACTTCACGCAGAATATTATTGACATTAACCATAATTTGATATATCGTCAACAAGAAAGCGGGAAGATGGAGCTCCACATCACTACTCCGAAGACACGGGCTGGCACGCGAATCATTCCAATGTTTTCTGACGTGCGAGCAGCTTTACTCCAGATTCGATTGAAACATATGGAGGAAGGCTTCAACGAGTGCGAGGTTGATGGATACACGAACTTCATTTTTAAGAACCGGTTCGGAGAGATGCTAAATCCACACGTCATCAATAGAGCGCTTGAGAGAATTATTCGTGACTGCAATGCCGAGGAAACAGAGCGTGCAGAGCAAGAACACCGAGAACCAGTTTTACTTCCACACTTCAGCGCACACAATCTCAGACACACATTCTGTACTCGCCTTTGCGAGAACGAAACAAACCTAAAGGTAATCCAAGAGATTATGGGGCATCGAAACATCGAGACAACGATGGATGTCTACAACGAAGCGACCAAGGAAAAGAAGATGTCCAGCTTCGCAAATCTTGAAGGAAAAATCAGAGTGTCCTAAGCTGGGTTTGACACCAGTTTTGACACCAATTGACCGAAAAGTTATAAGAATTTATGAGAACTTACGTTATTGTAAAAGTCCTCAAAACGTTGTGACACAAGGGTTATAAGAACTTATGAGAAGTTACGATGATACCGAGATAATATTCCCGACAATGAAACCCTTGAATGGTGTAAAGGACGAAATTGGTGTAAACAAAACCGAGTCCGAAGCGCCGAAAGCCGAGCCGGAAAAGATTGATTTCTCCAAAGTAGAGATCGAGCCTTTGTTCAAGGATTTCGTGGATTTTGAGACTTTCTCCAAGTCTGATTTCCGGGCAGTCAAGGTACTTGCCTGCGAAGCAGTACCGAAGTCCAAGAAACTGCTCAAATTCACGCTGGACGATGGAACAGGCGCAGAACGCACGATTTTAAGCGGTATTCACTCCTATTACGAGCCGGAGGAACTGGTCGGAAAGACCTGTATCGCTATTACCAATCTGCCGCCAAGACCGATGATGGGTATCGACTCCTGCGGTATGCTGATCTCCGCTGTGCATCACGAAAACGGCGAGGAAAAGCTCCATTTGCTGATGGTTGATCCCCACATCCCCGCCGGCGCAAAGCTCTATTGATTGCCCCAAAATTGTCGGTGCTTATACCAAAACCTGTTAAAAAGCTTGAAAAGCTTTTTATAGCACCGAAGGTGCGTCAGGTTTTGTATGGGACGTCACAGCGTGCCCTTGCACGCTGTGCGTGCGCGCAGCGCACGGGATTCCTGATTAAATTTTTTAATCAGGAATCAGTATTAGAAGAAGAACTCCTTGATCTGGCCGTACAGCACCAGCAGCATGGCCAGGGGGGTAATGTACTTGATGCAGATCTTGAACCAGCCGTAGGCTCCGAATTTCTGCCCCTCGCAGGTAGCCTCGGCGTGGACTACCTCGGGCCCGAGCTCCCAGCCGTACATAATGCTCATCAGCAGCGCGCCCAGAGGCATCAGAATGCCCTCGGCGATGCAGTCAAAGAAGTCCAGCCAGTCGGCGCTCCAGGTGGGCACCTCGTCGGAGGGATCCACACGCATGCCCAGAATGTCGGCCGGGGAGATACCGGCGTTGCCCAGAGCGTCCAGGCAGACGATGACGCACAGGATGCCGGCGCCGATGGCGCCGATGAGGGAGTAGAGCTTGCGCTTGTCGCCCTTGCCCTCGTCCCGGGCCTTATCCACAAAGTGGGCCACAACGGCCTCCAGCAGGGAGATGGAGGAGGAGACGGCGGCAAACACCACCAGCAGGTAGAACAGGATGCCGAAGATGGGGCCTGCAGCGCCCATGCGGTCGAACACGTTCTGCATGGTGACGAACAGCAGGGAGGGGCCGCCCAGCGTGCCGGTGGGGTCCAGGGCGAAACGGCCGGGGATCACGCACAGACCGGCCATCAGGGCCACCAGGGTATCCATCACCACGATGATGATGGCGTTTTTCTGCAGGTTCTCCTTCTTATCCAGATAGGAGCCGTAGGTGATCATGGCCGCCATGCCCAGGGACAGGGAGAAGAACATCTGGCCGCCTGCTGTGGATACTACAGAGAAGAAGTTAGGCGCTTCCTTGATGACGCCGTTGGCCAGAGCCCAGCCGGGGACAAACATATACTTCAGGCCCTCTGACGCGCCCTCCAGGGTGCAGGAACGGATGATGCAGATCACCAGCATCACGAACAGAGCGGGCATACCCACGGAGCAGACCTTTTCGATACCGCCGCCGACGCCGCCCATAACGATGATCATGGTCAGGGCCACGAAGATCAGACCGTAGATCACGGCCTCGCCCTGGTTGGCCATCAGGGCGCCGAACACACCGGCGCCGTCCAGGGTGCCGGTGCCGAAGCCGGCATGGAACAGGTTGCCCACGTTCAGGGTCACATACTTCAGGCAGTAGCCGCCCAGGGCGCAGTAGAAGCCCAGGATCAGGAACGCCGACAGAACGCCCAGCCAGCCCAGCCACTTGAACCTCTTGGACAGGACCTTGTAAGCGCCGATGGCGCCCCGGCCGGTCTTGCGGCCCAGGGCCAGCTCGCCCATCATAACGATGAAGCCGCAGCACGCCGCCAGGATCAGATAGATGATGAGGAATGTGAAGCCGCCGTTGGCGCCCATCTTATTGGGGAAGCCCCAGATGTTGCCCAGGCCGACGGCTGAGCCGATGGCCGCCATGAGGAATCCAAAATTGGACCCAAAGCCTTTTCTTTCTTCCATTGCTTTCTCTCCTTACTCATATGGATGTCCCGCTTTGTCCGGAAGGGGACTATGGTCACTTTACCATGTCTGTTTTTCTATGTAAAGCGATATAGCGGCTTCTTAACGCCGCCTTGTCAAGCGGTGTACTTTCTTTAATTGCTTTCTTACGGATTTACCCCCTTTCCGACACTTGACGTTTCACCCCAGGCAAATTTACGGTCCCATTTTATGCGGAAGTTTGTGAATTATGTCACAAAAATTCAGTCAACTCAGCGGGCTTTGTGGGTATTCATACGGCGGTCGGGGGCGCTTTGTGCAAAATGCCCAGGTGCATCCGGAGCCGCCCGCTACGCAGGCGAAACTATTTCGTTAAAAGAAAAACAATGCGGCGGAGAGCGCCTCCACCGCATAAAAAAGCCCCCCGGGATCAGCCAATCTCAGGGGGTTACAGCTTGCCAAAAAAGCCTCGCAGAGTTTGCCGCCCGCAGGCGGCAAATAAATGGAATCATTTTTTGCCGAGGCGGGGACCATGGACGCCCTGGCGGATATCACCGCCGCGGCGCTGCTGAAGCATTTTGTCACCCGGTTCGGGGAAATGCCCGTTATGACCACCGAAGCCATCGGCTATGGCATGGGAACCAAGGAGTTTGACGCCGCCAACTGCCTCCGGGCCTTCTGGAGGCAGTCCTCCGGTCAATGACCGCAAGCCAACAAGAGGGCCTCCGTTTTCGTTTTCGGAAACGGAGGCCCTCTTTATAAGATGAGGCGGAATATAATGGTCATTCCTGCTGCTTCCTCTCGTGCCGCCGGCAGACGGCCCGGTAGATCAGCAGTCCCACGCCGGACACCGCCAGGGTCACGGCGAAAACCAGGATGGCGAACTGATAGTCCTTCACCCCCAGGGCGCTGCCGCCGATGGTGGAGGTCAGCACCGAGGGCAGACGCCCCACGGTACACAGCAGCAGCCACTTGCCCCAGGACAGGTCCGTCAGCCCGGCGAAGTAGCACAGCAGGTCCTTAGGGGTGCCCGGCACGGTGAATATCAGCCAGAACAGGGCGTCCCGCTTGGGGGAGCTTTGCAGGAATTTCAGCTTCTCCAGCTTCTCCCGGGGGAAGAAGATCTCCACCAGCTCCCGGCCGAACCGCCGCACCAGGGCGAACACCGCCACGCTGCCCAGAAACGCCCCCAGCAGACACAGCACACTGCCCCGCAGGGCCCCGAAGGCATAGCCGCCGCTGATCTCCAGCGGCTCCCCGGGGATCACGGCCACCGCCACCTGCAAAAACACCATGCCCACATAGGCGGCCATGCCCAGCAGGCCGTGGCCGTCCACCCACTGGCGGAACTGCTCCGGCCGGGAGGCAAAGCGCACCAGGGGCCGCCCGATGAACCATCCTACCGCCGCCGACAGCAGCAGGAAGATGGCGATGGCCGCCCATGCGATGATTTTTTTCTGTTTATCCGTGAAAACGTGCTTGTCCATAAGAAACCTCGATCCGTTGATATGGACATTATACCACATTTTTCCGTCCGTTTTTGAACAGACCGTGAAATTATCCTTAAACTGTCCCCCCGGAACCGGCCCGGGGCATTGAACGGACGCAGCATCCCCCGTCATACCCCTCCCGGGCCCGGCATATGCTGTTACAAACTCTGAAAAAGGACGGGATGGCCATGAGAAACGGGAGAGTGCGGGTATTTCTGCTGCGGCGGCGGGCGGTGGCGGCTGTGGGGGCCCTGGTGCTGGCGGGGGCCATCTTCTGGGCGGTGAGCTATCCCGCCGGGGCGCCCGCCTCCGCCGCTCAGCGGCAGCTGCCGATCTACAGCGTGGAGCGGGAGCAGAAGATGTGCTCTGTCAGCTTCGACGCCGCCTGGGGTAGCGAGGACACCCAGGCCCTCATCGACATCCTGGCCCGGTACAACGTGAAGGCCACCTTCTTCTGCGTGGGGGACTGGGCGGAGAAGTACCCGGAGTCGGTGAAGGCCCTGCACGACGCGGGCCACGAGGTCATGAGCCACTCCAACCACCACGACCACTACAACACCCTCACTGCCCAGCAGATCGTGGAGGATGTCACCGCCAGCAACCAGCGCATCGCCGCCGCCACCGGCGTGACCCCCACCCTGATCCGCTGCCCCTACGGCGAGTATGACGACCATGTGATCTCCGCCATCCGCTCCATGGGCATGGAACCCATCCAGTGGGACGTGGACAGCCTGGACTGGAAGGACTATGACGCGGGCACCATCTGCAAGCGGGTGCGGGATAAGCTGGCCCCGGGGTCCATCGTGCTGTTCCACAACGCCGCCCTGCACACGCCGGAGGCCCTGCCCTCAGTGCTGGAGCACATGATCCGGGAGGGCTATACCGTGGTGCCCATCGGCCAGCTGATCTATTGGGAAAACTATACCATCGACCACACCGGCCGCCAGTTCCCGGCCCAGAGCGAATAGCCCCCGGCTCCCCCGGAAGGGGGAGCTTTTTCTCTGCCGGTGCAGAACATTTGTTTGAAAAAATCTGTTTACAGATAAAAATAATGGTGCTACAATAGAATACTACGACAGAATACTGCATCCGGGAGGCGCTTATGGGAAAATTTAAGGTGGTATCGGAATACACCCCCAGCGGGGACCAGCCCCAGGCCATCGACACCCTGGCCAGCGGCATTGAAAACGGCCTGCGGGATCAGGTGCTGCTGGGCGTCACCGGCAGCGGCAAGACCTATACCATGGCCAAGGTCATCGAGCGGGTCCAGCGGCCCACCCTGGTGCTGGCCCACAACAAAACCCTGGCAGCCCAGCTGTGTGAGGAGTTCCGGGCCTTCTTCCCGGAAAACGCCGTGGAATACTTCGTGTCCTACTATGACTACTATCAGCCGGAGGCGTACATCCCCCACACGGACACCTTCATCGAAAAGGACGCCGCCATCAACGACGAGATCGAGCGCCTGCGCCACAGCGCTACCGCCGCCCTGTTTGAGCGGCGGGACGTCATCGTGGTGTCGTCGGTGTCCTGCATCTACGGGCTGGGGGACCCCATCGACTATGCCAACATGGTGATCTCCCTGCGTCAGGGAAAGGAATATCCCCGGGACCAGCTGCTGCGCAAGCTGGTGGAGATCCGCTATGAGCGCAACGACATCGCCTTTGACCGGAACATGTTCCGGGTCCGGGGGGACACGGTGGAGATCTATCCGGTATATGCCAACGGCTACGCCATCCGGGTGGAGTTCTTCGGCGACGAGATCGACCGCATTTCCCAGATCAACCCCGTCACCGGTCAGGCCCAGCGGGTGCTCCAGCATGTGGCCATCTACCCCGCCAGCCACTATGTCACCACCAAGGACAAGATGGAGCGGGCGGCAGCGGAGATCGAACGGGAGCTGGCGGAGCGGAAAAAGTGGTTTGAGGACCACGGCAAGCTCATTGAGGCCCAGCGCATTGACCAGCGCACCCGGTATGACCTGGAGATGATGCGGGAGCTGGGCTATTGCACCGGCATCGAAAACTATTCCCGGGTGATCTCCGGCCGGGAGCCCGGCTCCCCGCCTACCACCCTGCTGGACTATTTCCCGGAGGACTTCCTGCTGTTTGTGGACGAGAGTCATGTGACCCTGCCCCAGGTCCGGGCCATGTACAACGGGGACCGGGCCCGGAAGGAGAGCCTGGTGGAATACGGCTTCCGCCTGCCCTGCGCCTTCGACAACCGGCCCCTGAAATTCCCGGAGTTTGAGGAGCGGTATCACCAGGCGGTGTTCGTCTCCGCCACTCCCGGGGACTATGAGCGTGAGCACGCTGACCAGGTGGCCGAGCAGGTGATCCGGCCCACGGGCCTGCTGGATCCCCGGGTGGAGGTGCGCCCCGTGGAGGGGCAGATCGACGACCTGGTGGACGAGATCCGCCTGCGGATCGGGAGAAACGAGCGGACCCTGGTGACCACCCTCACCAAGCGCATGGCCGAGGACCTGACGGACCACATGAAGGGTCTGGGCCTGCGGGTGCGGTATATGCACTCCGACGTGGCCGCCATCCAGCGGATGGAGATCATCCGGGACCTGCGTCTGGGCGAATTTGACGTGCTGGTGGGCATCAACCTGCTGCGGGAGGGCCTGGACCTGCCGGAGGTGAGCCTGGTGGCCATTCTGGACGCCGACAAGGAGGGCTTCCTCCGCAGCGAGACCAGCCTCATCCAGACCATCGGCCGGGCGGCCCGGAATGCCCAGGGCCTGGTGATCCTGTATGCCGACACCATCACCCCCTCCATGCGGGCAGCCATGGACGAAACGGAGCGCCGCCGGGAGAAGCAGGACGCCTATAACAAGGCCCACGGCATCGTGCCCCAGACCATCCGCAAGGACGTGCGCAAGGTGCTGGAGATCTCCAAGGACGCCCAGCAGGAGCAGCAGGCCAGCCGCCGCAAGCTGACGGATGCCGAGCGGGAGGCCACCATCCGCCGCCTGGAGAAGGAAATGAAAGAGGCCAGCAAGATGCTGGAGTTTGAATACGCCGCCCTGCTGCGCGATCAGATCATCGCCCTGCGGGGGGAGAAATGAGGAAGCGCCATGCCCCATGTTCCCACCGTGGATATCCGCCGCCTGGGAGATATCCGCTTCGACACCCAGCTGGAGCGCGCCCTGCGCCCCAGCCCGGATTATGACGTGCAGCAGTGGCTGTTCGTCCCCAATGAATACACCGAGTACCGGTACATCCTGGGCACCCGGGGGAAAAAGCCCCTGATCTGCATCGGCATCAACCCCTCCACCGCCCGGCCCGGGGACCTGGACCCCACCCTGCAAAGCGTGGAGCGGGTGGCCCGGAACAACGGCTTCGACTCGTTTATCATGTTCAATGTCTACGCCCAGCGGGCCACATCCCCGGACGATATGGAGAGGACCTGCAACCCGGAGCTGCACCGGGAGAACATGAGGGCCTTCGCCTATGCCCTGTCCCTGAATCCCCGGCCGGTGGTGTGGGCCGCCTGGGGCACCATCATCGAAAAGCGCCCCTACCTCTGGACCTGTCTGGAGGATATGATCGCCCTGGGCCGGGAATACGGCGCCCAATGGGTCACCTGCGGCCGCCGCTCCAAGGCCGGGCATCCCCACCACCCCCTGTACCTGCGGGCGGACTCCGTCACGGAGCCCTTCGACCCGGAGGCATACGTCCTGGCCCAGCAGGCCCGGGCCGCCGCGGCCGTGTCCGGCCGCCCCAGGCGGGTATGAGGAGAGGCCATGGAAAAAAACCGGCTTGACCTCAGCGCGTTTGACCTGAAGCTGCTGGCCATGGCCGCCATGCTGGCGGACCACATCGGCTATCTGTTTTTTCCCCAGGCCCTCTGGATGCGGTGCGTGGGGCGGCTGGCCTTCCCCATCTTCGCCTTTCAGGTGGCCGAGGGATGGTACAGGACTCACGACCGCCGGAGGTATTTTCTGCGGCTGGCCCTGTGCGGCCTGCTGTCGGAGATTCCCTTCGACCTGGCCATAAGCGGCCAACCGATAGACCCCGGGTACCAGAACGTCCTGTGGACCTTCTGCATCGCGGCGGCGGCCCTTTGGGCCATGGAGGCCCTGCAGCGGCGGCTGCAGATCCCCCTGCCGCTGGCGGCTCTGTGCGCCGGTGCGGCGGGCTATCTGCTGGGGGAGGCGCTGCAATCCGACTATTTCGGCCCCGGGGTGCTGACGGTGCTGGTGTTCGCCCTGTGCCGCCAATGGCATATAGGGCGGCTTCCGGAGCTGGCGGCCATGCTGGTGATCAACGGCTGGCTGCTGCCCAGCGCCGATATGACCCTCTGGGGCGTCACCCTGCCGGTGGAGCTGCTGGCCACGGCGGCCCTGCTCCCCATCTGGCTGTATCGGGGCCGTCAGGGCCCCCACGGCCCCTGGCTCCGGTGGATATGGTACGGCTTTTACCCGGCCCACCTGCTGGTGCTGTGGCTGATTTATACCAAAACCTGTTAAAAAGCTTGAAAAGCTTTTTATAGCACCGAAGGTGCGTCAGGTTTTGTATGAGACGTCACAGCGTGTTTCCGCACGCTGTGTGTGCGCGCAGCGCACAGGATTCTTGATTCATTTTTTTGAATCAAGAATCAGTATTATAGAATCATTTGATAAGATAAGGAGGCACACAATGGCCAAGAAGGAAGAAAAAACCAACGTCATGCGGACGCTGGACCAGAAGAAGATCGCCTATATCCCCCACGCCTATGACCCCGACGGCCCCATCGACGGGGTGTCCGTGGCCCGGACCCTGGGCCAGGACCCGGCCTGCGTGTTCAAGACCCTGGTGACCCGGGGCGCCAGCGGCGGCTATTACGTTTTCGACATCCCGGCAGCAGAGAACCTGGACCTGAAAAAGGCCGCCCGGGCGGTGGGGGAGAAGTCCGTGGCCATGCTGCCCCAGAAGGAACTGCTGCCCCTGACCGGCTATGTCCACGGCGGGTGCAGCCCCGTGGGCATGAAAAAATCCTTCCCCACGGTGTTCCACCGGACGGCGGCAGACCTTCCCACCATCATGGTGTCGGCGGGCCGCATCGGCCGCCAGGTCCAGTGCGACCCCAAGGACCTGCTGGCCCTGCTGGGGGCCAAAACGGCGGATATTATCGTGGAATGAGGACAAATCACCATGCAGGATCATATTTTCATCAAAGGCGCCCGGGAGAATAACCTGAAAAACATCGACGTCACCATCCCCCGGGACAAGCTGGTGGTGCTGACGGGGCTGTCCGGGTCCGGGAAATCCTCCCTGGCCTTCGACACCATCTATGCCGAGGGCCAGCGCCGGTATGTGGAGAGCCTGTCCAGCTATGCCCGGATGTTCCTGGGCCAGATGGACAAGCCCGACGTGGACTATATCGACGGCCTGTCCCCGGCTATCTCCATCGACCAAAAGACCACCAGCAAGAACCCCCGCTCCACCGTGGGCACGGTGACGGAGATCTACGACTATCTGCGCCTGCTGTGGGCCCGGGTGGGCACGCCCCACTGCCCCAAATGCGGTAAGGAGATCCGGCAGCAGACCATCGACCAGATCATCGACCAGATCATGGCCCTGCCGGAGGGCACCCGCATCCAGGTGCTGGCCCCGGTGGTCCGGGGCCGCAAGGGTGAGCACGCCAAGGTGCTGGAGGACGCCCGCCGCTCCGGCTATGTCCGGGTCCGGGCCGACGGGAACCTCTATGACCTGTCCGAGGACATTCCCCTGGAGAAGAACAAGAAGCACAACATCGAGATCGTGGTGGACCGGCTCATCGTCCGCCCCGACGGGGCCCAGCGGCTGACGGACTCCGTGGAGACCGCCTCCCACCTGTCCGGCGGCATCGTCGTGGTGAACCTGGTGCGGGAGGGGCAGGACCTGACCTTTTCCCAGAATTACGCCTGCGACGACTGCGGCATCAGCATCGAGGAGCTGACGCCCCGGATGTTCTCCTTCAACAACCCCTTCGGGGCCTGCCCCACCTGCACGGGCCTGGGCATGCAGTTGAAGGCGGACCCGGCGCTGATCATCCCCGATGACCGGCTGTCCATCTTAGACGGGGCCATCGTGGCCCCGGGGTGGAACTCCATCCGCTCCGACGGCATCAGCCGCATGTATTTCGAGGCCCTGGCCAAGGCCTATCACTTCTCCCTGCAAACCCCGGTGGCCCAGCTGCCGGAGGAGGTGCGGGACGTCATCCTCTACGGCACCAAGGGCCAGAAGCTGGAGCTGCACTATGACCAGCCCCGGGGCCGGGGCACCCTGTATCAGCCCTTCGAGGGCGTCGCCAACAACTTAGAGCGCCGGTATCAGGAGACCCAGTCCGACGCCAGCAAGCGGGAGATCGAGGAGTTCATGACCCAGTGCCCCTGCCCGGCGTGCAAGGGCCGCCGTCTGCGGCCCGAGGCTCTGGCGGTGACGGTGGGGGGGCTGTCCATCATGGAGGCCACGGAGCTGCCGGTGGACCGGGAGCTGGAATTCTTCAACGCCCTGACCCTGACCCCCACCCAGCAGCTCATCGCCGCCCAGATTCTCAAAGAGATCCGCTCCCGGCTGGGCTTCCTGCAATCCGTGGGCCTGAGCTACCTGACCCTGTCCCGGTCCAGCGGCACCCTGTCCGGCGGCGAAAGCCAGCGCATCCGCCTGGCCACCCAGATCGGCAGCAGCCTCATGGGGGTGCTGTATATCCTGGACGAGCCGTCCATCGGCCTGCACCAGCGGGACAACGACAAGCTGCTGGCCACCCTGAAGCGGCTGCGGGACCTGGGCAACACCCTGCTGGTGGTGGAACATGATGAAGATACCATGAGGCGCGCGGACCATATTGTGGACATGGGGCCGGGAGCCGGCATTCATGGCGGCAGAATCATGGCCCAGGGCACCTTTGAGGAACTGGCCGCCATGCCGAACTCCGTCACGGGCGCGGCCCTGCACCATAAGCCCAGGCATCCCTACCGCGGGAAAAGGCGCAGGATTCCGTCCCAAAAGGATGAATCCGCGTGGCTGCGCGTGGAGGGCTGCTGCCTGCACAACCTGAAGGGGGTGAACGTTGCCATTCCCAAGGGGAGGCTGACGGTGCTCACCGGCGTATCCGGAGCGGGGAAAACTTCCCTGATGACGGGAACCATCCGTCTGGCTGCGCGCCAGGCCATCGGCGACAAGCTCACGAGGGAGCAGAGAAAATTATGGAAAACCTCTTCCGGCTTTGACTCCATCCGCATGGTGTACGGCGTGGACCAGAGCCCCATCGGCAAAACGCCCCGTTCCACCCCGGCCACCTACGTGGGTTTCCTGGACGACATCCGGACCCTGTTCGCGCAGACGGCGGATGCCCGCAGGCTGGGCTTTGACCGCGGCCGTTTCTCCTTCAACACGGGGCAGGGCAACTGTGAATCCTGCAAGGGCACGGGCATGCAAAAGCTGGAAATGGACTTCCTGCCCCCCTGCTATGTGCCGTGCGAGACCTGCCGGGGCAAGCGCTACAACGCCGCCACCCTGACCGTGAGGTACAAGGGGAAGACCATTGCGGACGTGCTCCAGATGGACTTTGCGGAAGCGGCGGAATTTTTTGAAAGCCAGCCCCGCATTTCGGACCCCCTCAAACTGCTGTCGGAAACCGGCCTGGGTTATCTGACGCTGGGGCAGGCCTCCAACACGCTTTCCGGCGGGGAAGCCCAGCGGCTCAAGCTGGTGACGGAACTCATCAAGGGCCGGCGCGTCAGCCGGAACGCCCTGATGAAAGGCAGGGAGCTGCCCGGAGACCTGTACCTGATTGAAGAACCCTCCATCGGCCTGCATCCGCGGGATGTGCGGCTGCTCATTGACGTGCTGCACCGTCTGGCGGACCAGGGGAACACCGTCGTTGTCATTGAACATAACACGGAAATCATGGCGGAGGCGGACTACGTCATCGACATGGGCCCCGGACCCGGCGATGCCGGAGGAACCATCGTGGCGGAAGGCACGCCGGAGCAGATAGCCGGGAAAAAATCCCCCACTGCGGAATACATCCGCCGGGAACTGAATGGGGAGTCTTAGGCAGGAGGAAGGATCAATAAGGCACTCAGGGCCGTTCCGGGAATGCCGGGGCGGCCGTCGTATTCGCCTGCCTTTTTCTGTTCCGTGAAAACAGGCATGGCTTGCGCCCGGCATAAAAGAAGTTTGGCGGAGAGAGTGGGATTCGAACCCACGGTGGGTTGCCCCACGGCGGTTTTCAAGACCGCTGCATTAAACCGCTCTGCCATCTCTCCATGCAACAAGCGCGGGCACAGGCTACCGTGAAGGAGACGGCTCTGTAAAGTCCTATTCATGTCTTTCCAACATGTTTGCGGGAACAGCCCGTTTTTTCAAACGGGAGGCTTCCACCTGTTCCCGCGGCATCAGGGCAGGAATTCTCCCGGCAGGAGGCTGATGAGCCGCATGGCGCATTTCCGGGGAGTGTCTGCGGAAGTGTCTATGGAGAAATCATGCGGGAAATGGCGGTGGATGCCTGCGTGCTGGCGCTGGGCATGGGCCGGGGCAGGAGTCCGGTCAGTGCGGCGCCGCTCGCGCTCCAGCAGAACATCCTGGCGGCATTCCACCCTGACCAGGATGCGGGGGATGCCGTCCAGGCGGTTCAAGAGGTCCTGAATCCAGCGGCGGGATTCTCCGATGACGTGGTCCACGATGACCAGGGCGCCTTTCCGGGCCGCCTCGGCAATGGCGGCGTGGAAAGATTCAATGAAGGGCAGGCCGGATTCCCTGACGGCATCCAGGGCGGTTTCATGCTTTCCCCGGCTCATGGCCAGATAATCGTCCATGGAGAAAATCATGGCTGCCTCTTTCAGCAGAAGCTGCAAGTTCCGGGCCAGCGTGCTTTTTCCCGCGCTGGAGGCTCCGTTGAGCAGGATGACGCGCCCGCTTCGCGGCCGGGGCGCTTTTCGGTTTTCCGCGTGGTCTTTCTCTCCCATGGTTTCATGGTTTTCCGGACGGCTCGCGGAGGTGTTCCGGTCACCGTTTCCCGGCCGGCAGGTTCCGGCCCCTTCCGTAAGGGTGGGGGCTTCCTGGCGGGAGAGGCAGGCTGGTTCCCAGAGGATGTCGGACGCGGCGGTCATGGAAGGTTCATGGGCATCATGAATAAAAAGCTCCGTCAGGGCAATTATAAGAATGGCCCTGTGCGGACGGAATCGCTGCTGCCGTTCATGTCTTGCCGGGCAGACGCCGGGAAGGATTTTCTTGCGGAGCGGCTGCGGCGGCATGGATGCCGTCCGTCATGAATCCGTGGGGCATGCTGCGCCTTTTCCCGTCAATAACGGAGATCCTCATTCCTGCCGGAAGCTTTCCCGGCCGTCATTTGCTTCTTGCAGCGGACGGGGGAGGCATGAGAGAGTCCGTCATGGTCTCTTCCCCGGATGTAGTAGAGTATATTTGTTTCCAGCTCCGTCATGCCGGGGATATTTCCTTCAGAAAAATGTTTGGGGACTACGGATTGTACTGCGGCCGGATATTCTTCGGTTTGGTGTGTGACAACCAGTTGTATGTCAAGATAACGGAGCCGGGTTTGAAGATGTTTCCGCAACAGGAGCAGGGCTGCCCCTATCCCGGCGCCAGGCCGCATTTCCTGGTGACGGAGCTGGACGATGACCGGGCCCTTTCCTCCCTTGTCAGGGAGACATGCTCCGTTCTGGCTGTTCCGTCTGTTCTGGAGGGGAAGAAGAAAAAGGCGTCCGGTGAAAAAAGAAGCAGGCGCCCTTAGACGCCTGCCGGCAGGAAATGGCTGCTGGAGGGGAAGGTTATTTTCCGGGAGTTTCCGGAGCGGCCAGAGAGGAGAGGTTCTTCTTCAGGCCGGCGGCGGCGGTTTGCGTGGCTTCGTTGTCGGACTCCGTGAATTTGTCCACGGCCTGCGTCAGGGATTTAAGGTCGGATTCCGATATTTTGCGCCCTTTTGCCTTGCGCTGTTCCAGAGCGGAGATTTTTTTATTAAGGTCGGCCAGTTTTGATAAATCCCTGTTCGCTTTCAGGGCCGCCAGAGGTTCGTCAAATTCCTTGACGGAGGGAACCGCCGTTTTGAGGCGCATGATGGCCGTTACCGCTTCCAGAGGGTCGGACTGGATCCGGGCCTGCACGATTTCCTTGGTATTTTCCAACCATGCGTCAAAAGCTTCACATACGGCCTGCGCTTCCTCGTCATTCGTTTTTTTTCTCAGGGGTGTGATTTTGGATTCGATGTTGCTGCCGGTGGAAACGACCGTTTTGGCCAGCGATTTGTATTTGTTCAGTTCCACTCCTTCCAGAATAGGAAGGCCGCGTTCCATCTTCATCACTTCCTTTTTCACCAGGTCATAGAGCTGGGGAGGATAGCCCTTGGCCACGACTTTTCCGTTAGCTCCAATCAGAACGGCATGCGGCAATCCGCCCGGGCAGGGAGCCTCCGGAATGCTCAGACTCTGATAAATGGGGAAAGTGATCTTCTTTTCTTCCAGAAACTGTTTGACTCTGGGGGACGGGAGCTGGCTGTGGCTGCCTATGACAGTAAAGCCCTTGGACTGGAATTTTTCCTGCAATTCCTGCAGATGCGGCATGCTGGCGATGCAGGGCGGGCAGTTGATGCCCCAGTATTCAAAAAACACCACTTTCCCTTTCAGGTCGGAAGCTTTGAGTTTCGGCCCGTGGATATGGCTGCCGTCGTTGAAGGCTGGATAGGTGACTTTGCTTTCCGCCGCCTGGGCGGAGGCGGGAACCGCCATGGCGGCGATGATACCGGATAAAATAAAGGCAGGAAAGGCGTTCATGGAACGGATGATGAAGAATTCAGCATTGAGTGTCAAGGAGGAAGCGGAATTTTCAAATGGAGTTTCCTAAGGGTTCAACGGCCCGCATGCGCCGGGGATGGGGGGTGGCCGGGGCACTCCCTGCCCTGGGAAGATTTGGCTGTTTTTTCCCTGAGGGAGAGGCGTTTCAGGCTATATCCAGTCCCATGATGTAGTCCGTCATGTAGTAACCGTGGCCGATGTGGAAATCCCCGCGTTCCAGGGTCCGCATGCCCATGCGCTGGTAGAATTCCACCGCCCGGGTGTTATCGCGGTTCACGTTCAGGCGCATCAGGCACGGTTCCGGGTGGATGCTTCTGATGTAGCTGATGGCGTGGCGGAACAGAAAGCTTCCTATATGCAGGCCCTGGAAGCCGGGCAGAACGTAGATTTTCTGCAAATGGAAGACGCCGGGGCCTTCCGGCTGGACGGACAGGTAGCCGCAGTCCTTTCCCTCATGGGAGGCGATGAAGTACACGTGCCCCTCCTCCATCTGTTTTTCCAGGTTGGCGGGGGAATACATCCAGTCCATCATGAAATCTATCTGCTCTCTGGAAAGGAGGTCCCGGTATGTGGCCGGAAAAGCCTGGCAGGCCAGTTCATGGATCAGCGTGATGTCGTCCTTGGCGGCTTGGCGGAGAGTCGGCATGGCAGAAATATTACACGGAAAAGCGCCGGATGAAAAGGGCCTCTTCCCCATTTCCGGCGGAATTTTCCGGCATGGCCTATTTTCCCCTACCTATTCCGGCGGAGACATCCTATGCTGAATGCCGCCGTTTTCTGACAGCCTTCCGGGAAATGCTGTTTTTATGGCGAACCCTGCATGTCCAGTCATGAAAGAACCCATTCCCATACAACAATGGCTTCCCGCGGGGCCTCTGAGGGACATGGGTGAAAAATACGTAAGCCAGCTTCCGGACGTGGCGCAAAATCCCATCGGTCCGGAATCCCTCATGCACCAGTCGGACCATTCCTGGTCGGAATACCTGGTAGCCTATTCCCTCCTGTACCCGGGGGTAGTCATCATCCTGGCCCTGCTGGGGGGGCTGGGGCTTGGGGCTTTCTTCATTTTTTGCCGCCGCCGGGAATATTCCCACCGTATTTTCTGTTCCAAATGCGGCTCCATGATGTACCCGTGCGGGCTGCACTGCCCGGAGTGCGGCACGTCCAATCCGTCCCCCCGTGCCCTGAACTGGATAGGATATTCCAGGCTGCGCACTGTGGTTCCTCCCTCCGGATGGAAAAGGCATGAGGAAGTTCTCCGCAGTTACCGGCGGTGTTTTTACTGCGGGCAGCCTCTCCGTGAGCCCTCTCTTGACCAGCGTTGCCCCGCCTGCGGCAAGGCGGTGCTCCAGGGTGAGCAGTCCGTGGACCGGTATGATGCGTATATTGGCCGCCGCAGGGGGTGGACCTTCGCTGCCGTGGTCGTGCTGGGGGTGGTTCCCATTTTGGGGCCGCTGCTGGCTTCCTCCCTGTACAGGAGAACGCTCATCAACCCGTATTCCCTGTACATGACCGTGTACCGGGAAAGCTTCCTGATGGTGGTTCTTTTTCTGTGCCGTCATTTGTTTCGCCTGCTGCCGTTCATCGGCATCATCGGCATGCCCGTCCTTTGCGTGACGGAATACCACCTGTACCGGCGCATGTTCCTGTGGAAGGCGGAGAAATATGATTTCAGGGGGGAATGAAGCAGGAGACCCTCTTCCGGTAATGCCTGTCCGGCACCTGCGCGGAAAATCATGGGGTGCGGGGCTGTTGGGGCTTCCGGGCAGCGTATCGTTTCCGGCAGCCCGCTTTATGGCGCGCGGCGGCAGATCCGTTGTGAAGCGTGCGCCGGATCAGCCATGAAAAGCGTGCCGCCGCGCCGGAGGCGGGAAATGGGGATAAAGGATGGCCGGCTCCTTGATTGACGCGCAGCAGGGGATGCTGAGTTGATGGAGAGATGTTTTTAATGAATGTTTTACGTCTTATTGTATCAAGTATGACAAGGAATTGTTTTTTTCTTATGGACTAAACTTACCTGGTACAGTATGTAGGCAGTGTTCCCCGGAGGGGGGGGCGGGATGATTCCCAAACCCCCGCATGCGGAGGAACAAAAACTGTAATATAAATAAAATGAAAATGAAAAGAAAACTGGCATCGGTTCTGGCGAAGGCTTTCTCCGGAAAGTCCGTGCCGGAAAAGAAACGGGAAAGGGAGGCCAGGGCCTCCAAAAAACTGGAAGCGTGGCTGAAGGCTTCCAGAATGCGCTCCTTTTAAGGAAGCGCCCGTTGAAGGGAAGGGGGGATTCGGGCGCCGGGCGTCCGGTTCGCCGGCTGGGACGGAGATGTTATCTCCGTCCTGTTGTTTTTACCGGAAAAGGTATGTCTTGATGACAGTTGCGCCTTGACTACGGCGGTGGAATGTCCGTTCATCTGGGCAGACATGACCATACCCGGAATTCTTGAAGAAAAGTTGTCCTCCGCATTAAAGGCGGTGTTGGGGGAGGAGCTTCCCGCTGATTTTCGCGCCTCGGTGACGCCCTCCGCGGATTTGCGGTTCGGGGATTACCAGAGCAACGCCGCCATGGTGCTTGCCAAGCGGTGCCGCACGAATCCCCGCGCGCTCGCCCAGCAGGTGGCGGACCGGATAGGGCAGGATACCGTGTGCTCCCTGGAGATTGCCGGGCCCGGATTCATCAATTTCCGCATCAGGCCGGAATTTTACGCAGCGCGCCTGCTGGCCATGCTGGCGGATGACCGGCTGGGGGTGGAAAAAGTGCAGGCCCCCAAAACCATTGTCATTGACTTTTCCGCTCCCAACGTCGCCAAGCCGATGCATGTAGGCCACATCCGCTCCACCATTATTGGTGACGCCCTTTCCCGCGTGGCCCGTTTTGTGGGGCACCATGTGATTACGGACAACCACATCGGGGACTGGGGTACCCAGTTCGGCATGATCCTGTGGGGCTGGAAGAATATTCTGGATGAGCAGGCCCTGGCCGCCAACCCTATTGACGAGCTGCTGCGGGTGTACAAGGATGTGAACCTGATGTGCAAGGAAAAGCCGGAACTGCTGGATACCTGCAAGGCGGAACTGGTGAAGCTCCAGGCCGGGGACGGGGAAAACCTGGCCATCTGGAAACGCTGCGTGGAAGTTTCCAAATCCGGCCTTTCCAAAATTTACGACCAGCTTGACATCCATTTTGATTACTGGCTGGGGGAAAGCTTTTACAATGATGCCCTGGCCCCGCTGGTGGACGGCATGATCGCCGCCGGAATGGCCCGGGAGAGCGACGGAGCCATCTGCGTGTTTTCCGACGGTTCCGTGCCGCCTAATGAAGACCCCTTCCTCGTGCAGGACAAGGGGGAATGGCGCGCCAACCCCTGCATCATCAGGAAAGCGGACGGAGGCTTCCTGTACGCCACCACGGACCTCGCGACGCTGGACCACCGCATCAGGACGTGGGGCGCGGATTCCATCTGGTACGTGGTGGGCGCCCCTCAGGCCCTGCATTTCAGGCAGATTTTCTCCACGCAGCGCCGCCGCGGCATGGACGGGGACTACCGGCACATTGCGTTCGGCTCCATTCTGGGTGACGACCGCAAGCCGTTTAAGACGCGTTCCGGGGATACGGTTTCCCTCCAGGATGTGCTGGATGAAGCCATTGAACGCGCGGCCCGCGTGGTGGAGGAGAAGAGCCCGGACATGCCGGATGAGGAAAAGAAGCGCGTGGCGGAAGTTGTGGGCATAGGCGCCGTGAAGTTTGCGGAGCTGTCCCAGAACCGCATGACGGATTACGTTTTCAACTGGGACAAGATGCTGGCTCTTCAGGGAGATACGGCGCCGTACCTCCAGAACTCCTACGTGCGCGTCCGCTCCATCTTCCGCAAGCTGGACGGCGGGCCTTTGGACTGGTCCGCCCCCATTCAGCTTTCAGAAGATGCGGAAATCCATCTGGCCCGGCTTCTGGCCCGCTACGGGGAAGTGGTGCCGCAGGTGCTGGACGACTGCCGTCCGAACGTGCTGGCCGCCTACCTGTTTGACCTGGCCAGGGCTTTCCATTCCTTCTATGAGGCGTGCCCGGTCCTGAAGTCGGAGGGGCCGGTGCGGCACTCCCGCCTGGCCCTGTGCGAGCTGACCGCACGCACGCTGAAGCACGGGCTGGGCCTGCTGGGCATCCAGCTTCCGGACAGGATGTAACCGTTTCTCCCGTATGGACGCCTCTTTCCTCCATGTCCTGCTGGCCGCCGCCGTGGCGGGGTGTTCTTCCGCCGCCGCGGACGGGGCACACGGGTATTGGATGAACAGCCCGTCCCTGAACGGCTGGCGGGAAGCCGTCTTCCGCGCCGGCGTTCCGGCGCAGCCTGCCGTGCTGCCGCCCGGCGTGGAGCCGATGATGGTGGGTTCCTCATCTCCCGCCGCGCAAATGCTGGTGCTGGAGGGAATGACGCATCTGCTCACGTTCGGGGACATGAGGGCTTTCCTTAAATTTGACGCCGCTCTCCGTCTGGACCCGGACTGCCTCATGGCCCACTGGGGCAGGTGCATGAGCCTGATGGGCGCGGGGCCCGCCTTCCAGGACCAGCGCGTCCATTCCATGAAGCGCATGAAAGAGCTGGCGCTGCGCCCGGACTGCCCGGAACGGGAACGCGCTTATGCGGATGCCCTGGCCGTGCTGCTGATGGATGGCCCCGTGAAGGCGCGGGAAGCGTGGAAAACCATCTGTTCCACCTGGAAGCGCGACCCATACGCCTCCCTCTTTTACGCCATGCTCCTCCGGGACGGCTTTGACGGGCAGGGCAACCCCGGAGAAGGGCAGAAGGAGGCCATCCGCGTGGTGGAAGACGTCCTGAAGGAACGCCCCGGCTTCCAGGCCGCCCTGTTCATGCGCGCCCTGCTGGAAGAGGTGGCGCCATCCATTTCTCCGGCAACGGTGGAAACCGCCCGCAGGGCCGTGTCCGCCAACCCCTTTTCCGCATCCGCCCATCATTTACTGGGCCATTGCCTGTTCCGCACGGGAGATTATGAAGGGGCATCCGCTGCGTTCAAGGAGTCTGAAAATCTGTGCCTGGCCTGGGAGAAGGCGGAAAACGTGTCTCCCGCGCTTGATGACGCCTACTTCCGTTCCATCCTTTACCGTGCCGTTTCCGAATTCTGCGCCGGCCGTTACAAAAGGGCGGAAGCCATCGCCTCCAGAGCCGCTTCCGTTCCCCTGGACAAAAAGCATCCGCTGGCTCCCGGAACCCTCCTTCAACTGTGGGAGGCCAGGACGCTGCCTGCGCGCCTGATGCTGGCCCGGCCCAGCCTTCCCCGGCAGGCCCTTGTGCTCAAGGCTTTTCCGGGCCCTCTCCCCAAAGGGTTTCCGGATTTGAGCAACGGCATGACCGCAGTGGTCTCCCAATACATGGGCGCATGTTACGCCGCAAGGCAGGGCAGAACGGACGCCGTGGCGTCCGCCTTTGACAAGATGTCCGGCATTCTGCGGCTGCTGATGGACGGTGCGGACGCTGCCCGGAGGCAGATGAGCGTCTCCTACTGGGCGCGCTGTCTCCAGACGGGCAGCCTGTATTCTTCTGAAATCCGCTCCCTCATGTTCCCGGATTCCGCCAATGTCTGGATGTCCGAGGCCATACGGAGCCAGCGTTTTTCCTCCCTGCTCTTGCCTCCCGTAGTGCCATACCCTGCGGAATGGGTGCTGGCCCGCGCCTACCTGAAGGCCGGAAAATTCCGGGAATGCGCGGATATGTGCGAACAGGCACTGAAACGCTTCCCGAACCATGCCGGAGTGCTGGAGACCCTGGACAAGGCCCGTTCTTCCGGAAAATAATTAGGAATAAACGTGGGGGAGCGGTTTTGATGCCCGGTTTCCTCATGGATGGATTGGAGATGGCATTCCCCCTCATCACGATGGAACATGACGTCCAATCCCGGGACAGGAAGCTTGTTCATCTTGAAAAATAAGCCTGCGGTGATAAAAAAGGGGCGTGAAGCCGTGCCCGGAAGGTTGCGGGTTCCTTCTCCGCCGCTATGAAGATGTTCGGTCCGCATGCCCCGGAGGCCGGATCTGCCGCAGCATTCATCAAGATGCTCAGCAGGTTGCGGCTGTTCCGCCGGATGTTCCTTAAACATGGTAAGTTTTATTTTTTCATGGCTGTTGCGGCAAATACCGGAACGCGTCCGTTTTCATTTTCAATAACATCATACATCAAGCAATATGAACCATCCCTATCTGGACCCCTCCTTTCTGGTTTCCTGGTCCCGGCTTACGCCGGAGGCCATCAGGCCGGACATCACGGAAGCCATCTCCCGCGCCAAAGAGAATATCCGGACCATTTGCGACCAGCCGCTGGAGTCCCTGACTTATGAAAGCACCTTCGGCGCTCTGGAAAAGGCCTCCGAGGATCTGCACCTGGGCTGGGGCCGCATCATGCACCTGGACTCCGTCAATGACGAACCCGCCCAGAGGGAGGCCATCGGGGAAATGCTGCCGGAAGTGGTGGCTTTCTCCTCCTCCGTGCCGTTGAACCCGCGCCTGTGGACGGTGCTGAAAGCCGCGGCCTCCTGTGACTGGGTGAAAAGCCTTTCCCCCGTCAGGCAGCGTTTCATCCAGGAAACGCTGGCAGACTTCCGTGAGAGCGGGGCGGACCTGCCGGACGACATGAAGCCGGAATATGCGGAAATAGAAGCCCAGCTCTCCCTGAAGACCAAGAAATTCGCGGAAAACGTGCTGGACTCCACCAACGCCTGGGAACTCATTGTGGAAGATGAAGCGGAACTTTCCGGGCTGCCGGATTCCGCGAAGGAAGCCGCCCGCCTGGATGCCCTGGCCAACGGCCACGGCACGGAAGAAGCCCCCCGCTGGCGCTTCACCCAGAAATTCACCTCCCTCCAGCCTGTCATGCAGTTTGCGGACTCGGACAGCCTGCGCCGCCGCATGTGGGAGGGCTCCTGTTCCATCGGGAAGGGCGGGGAATACGATAATGAAGCCCTTATCGCTGAAATCCTGGAACTGAGGGACAGGAAAGCCCATTTGCTGGGGTACGGCTGCTTTGCGGATTACGCCACTTCCCGCCGCATGGCCGGGAGCGGAGCCAACGCCCTGAAATTCATCAACGACCTGCATGACAGGGTGAAGCCCTCTTTCCTGAAGGACATGGAAGCCGTTCGCAGATACAAGGAGGAAAAAACAGGAAAACCCGTGGAAAAGCTCTCCCCGTGGGAAACCGGATACTGGTCTGAAAAACGCCGCCGCGAATTATACGCTTTTGACGAGGAAGACCTGCGCCCGTATTACTCCGTGGAAAAAGTCATGGAAGGGCTCTTTTCCATCTACTCCGGCCTGTACGGCATCACGGTCACGCCGCGCCCCACGGTGGCGTTCAAACCCGGTGAATCCGGGGAAGCGCCGGAAGGCGCGGTGGAGGTGTGGCATCCGGATGTCCTGTTCTATGAATTGCATGATGCGGAAAGCGGGGAACACCTGGGTTCCTTTTATGCGGACTGGCACCCGAGGGACTCCAAGCGCGCCGGAGCGTGGATGAACTACCTGAGCGTAGGGGAACCTCCGCACGGCGGAAAACCCCGCGTTCCCCATCTGGGTCTCATGGTCGGCAACATGACCAAGCCCGTGGGGGACAAGCCCGCGCTGCTGTCCCACCGGGAGGTGGAAACCATCTTCCATGAATTCGGCCACCTGCTGCACCAGCTCCTTTCCGATGTGGAAGTGAAGTCCCTGTCGGGCACCAACGTTGCCTGGGACTTTGTGGAACTGCCCTCCCAGATTAATGAAAACTGGTGTTGGGAGCGTGAATCCGTGGACCTCTTCGCCGCCCACTATGAAACGGGTGAAAAAATACCGGACGAACTGTTCTCCAAAATGCGCGCCGCCCGCAATTATATGAGCGGCACGGATTTCATGCGCCAGCTCTGCTTTGGCAAGCTGGATCTGGAGCTTCACGTAAACTGGCCTCAGTACAAGGGTGTTCCGCTGGAAGAAACGGATGAACGCATTCTGGCTGATTACCGGGTGCCGATGACGGACCGCGGCCCTTCCGTGGCGCGCCGCCTGACCCACATCTTCGCGGATCCCACGGGTTATGCTTCCGGTTATTACTCCTACAAATGGGCGGAGGTGCTGGAAGCGGACGCTTTCAGCCGCTTCCTGAAAGAAGGAGTGCTGAATCCCCGGACCGGGCGCGACTTCCGCCGCTGCATCCTCAGCAAGGGCAACAGCAAGCCTGCTGCTGAACTCTACCGCGACTTCATGGGCCGTGATCCGGACGCGGAAGCGCTGCTTGTCAAATCCGGCGTTCTTTAACCTCTCTACCCATATTATCTGCACAATCCTTATGCCTGAACAAAAGAGACTCTCCCTCGCCGGCATCGGGTGCGGTTCCCGTACGCGCACCTACATGAAGCTGGCCATGGAACAAAAAAACCGCTACCGCATTGCCGCCGCGGCGGATCCCGTCAAACAGCGCACGGAAGCCGTTCGCGACTTTGCCCCGGAGGAGGAACGGGATTCCGTCCGCCTGTTCAAGGATGCCGCTTCCCTGCTGGCGGAACCGCGCCTGGCGGACGTGGCCATCATCGGCACGCAGGACGACTACCATTACGCTCCGTGCAGGAAGGCCATGGAGCTGGGCTATCATGTCCTGCTGGAAAAGCCCATCGCCAAGACGCTGAAAGAAGCGCTGGAGCTGAGGGATACGGCTCGCCTGCTGAAGCGCCGCGTGGCCGTGTGCCACGTGCTGCGCTACACCCAGTTTTACCGGACCCTGAAAAAAATCATCGACAGCGGGGAAATCGGGGAAGTCATCACCTTTAATGCCAATGAAGGCGTGGGGGCGTGGCACTTTGCCCACTCCTTCGTGCGCGGACACTGGGGCAACAGCAAAACCTCCACGCCCATGATCGTTGCCAAATGCTGCCATGATATGGATATCCTCTACTGGCTCATGGGCCGGCGTAAATGCCTTTCCGTCGCCAGCTTCGGGGAGCTTACCTTCTTTACGAAAAAGACGCTCTCCTCACCCCGGCCGGAACGCTGCACGGAGTGGACCACCCCGGTGGGGGAAGACCCTTGGGACGCCCGCAAATACGCCACGGACGACGAATGCAAACGCTGGCTGGGCATGGTGTATGACCGGGCGCAGGAAGCTACCGCGGAGGAAATCTGCGAATGGCTGAAAACCTCCCCGTGGGGCAGGGACTACCTCCAGTGCGACAATGACCAGCCGGACCATCAGGTTTCCATCATGCGCTTTGAGGGAGGCTTGACGGGCACATTCACGATGACGGCTTTCGAACAGGGGCGCCACATTGAAGTGTATGGCACCAAAGGCAAAATCCGAGCCGGAGTCTTCTACAAGGAAAACGGCCCCGGTGAAATAACCGTGACGCCCCACTTTGGCGGGAAAACCCGCGTGGTGGAGCTGGAGGAACTGGCCGGAGGCTACCAGGGGCACGGCGGCGGCGACTGGGGATTGATTGAGGCTCTGTATGATGACATGCTGACGGTGCCCTCTCCGGAGGATATGACCACTTCCATTGAGGAATCCGCCCATTCCCATGTGATGGCCTTTGCCACGGAACACGCCCGGCTGAGCGGGCTGGTGGTGGATGTTGCTGACTTCGAACGCAAGGTCGCGGAAGGCATCCTGAATTATTGATGCGGTTTTCCTCCTTGAGGGAGAGGAAAAGGCGCAGGCGTCCAAAATGCCTGCGCCTTTTTGTATATAAAATTCTATCCTTTTTTTAGGCGGATTTAGAATCCGCATTGCGAATGCAAAGGATGAAAAATTTTCGGTACAAAAAATAATCCGGTCATTGGCATTTCAGTTCATCATGTATGTAATGCGTTAATAATTAATCTAAAAATTATTTTTATGGAGAGAAGAGCCGTTTTTCTTCCATTCTGTGTTTCCATAATGGGCGAAGGGGACAATTCGTTTTCTTTCCCGTTCGGAACTGGAGGAAAAAACATGGTAACAGATTCATTTATCTGCATTTTTGATTCTTTTATGTTGACACCGGATTCTAAATCCGGTACGGATTTTTTTGTCATGAGAAAAACACTTTGTCTTTTAGCCGCCTTGGCATTGTCTTCTCTATCAAATGCTGCCTCATTTTCTTTGGAGCTTTCTCCAACCGGGGGCGGGGCTCAGAACACCGTATCCCTTGACGGAATAACACCCCAGGATATCTTTGGTTATGAAACCGATGTCTGGCATGGAACTATAACGAAAAGCGCTTTGTCGGGCCAGGTGTCGTTAAACGATGGTTCCCTTGGTCTTCAACTCGGCGGAGTAGCCGATGTCGGCAAGGGAAATTTTGCCGGTCTCAAATTTGACATGCCTTCAGGAGTGGAGTCTGCCAAGATGTCTTTTACGATTACTTACACCTCTGCTTGGGGAGCCGCCAATTTCAACTGCGATTATACCTGCAATGTGTATGGATTCACGGCCGAGGGAACATCCACGGTCATAGGAACATGGTCTTTGCAAAATGCCAAAGCTTCTCTTACCCAGAATGAGCCTGTTGATGTCTCTTTCGACCTGCAGTTGGACCCTGATACGGATTATTCTTCTTTTGGCTTGATATTCAATAATACCCGTGTGGCCAATGCCGGCGGCATGGGGTGTGAGATCAGCAACATTCTTATTTCCGGGGAAGCAGTACCGGAACCGGCTACGGCCTCTCTGGGACTTCTTGGCCTGGGCGCCCTTCTTCTGCGCCGCCGCAGAAACTGATGACGGTCATACAGGTGATTGACCGGACAGGCTGTGTCCAAGCCGGTTTTGTGCGAAGAGGGGATGGTTCATCCCCTCTTTTTTATCCGTTTTCCACGCAGTTTTTTCTGGTTTGATGGACAGGGACGGATAAAATGGCGGACGGTATTTATGGTTAAGGTGTTTTTCAAGAGGGCAGCCCATTTGCTGACAGCGTTTTTTGCGGGAGGCGTCTGTGTCCTGCAGGCGGCGGAGACGTCCGGCTTCGGCATAGACCTGGGTAATGGTTCCGGAACGGCGCAGGAGGGATGGACCAATGTAACCATGCCAGCAACGGCATCGGGAGGCGCCAATACATTTGTTGCCGTTCCGTTAATCAGGAATGGTGCGGCTTCTTCTTCTTCGTCCGTGGCAGTGGGAAGCCTGTTCGGAAGGCTGGTTTCCCTGACCGTCTCCGCCAGATGCAGTTCTGGAGGTTCTTATACGCTGGCGGAACCCAATACCCGGTATACCTGGTATGAAGGGGGGAAGCACAGGCACAACGGTACGAACGCTGACGCGCCTTCTTCTTTTGAATTCCCCAATGGCTGCGAAGCTTTCAATACCAGCATGCGTCTGAGCGCCAACGGGATGCCGTCCGCCTCCGCCGCGGCCAGGCTTTCCTTCTCCGGATTCCAGGCGGGCAAGGAATATACGGTATCTTTCTTTTGCGGGCACAATGCGCCTGCTTATGAATCCATGACGCTGGTCAGCGGAACTCTGGTGGATGTGCGGGGGCTTCAAAGTTCCATGGGGAGCCTTTCCGGGAATCAATTTTCCGGTCTTTCCAATTCATCGGAACAGGACGCTTATCTGGCTGTGGAGTGGAGGGCCTGTGCGGATGAACAGGGCAGGCTGGTGTTTGATGTGACCAAGGAGGCGGACAGCAGCGCTTCCGGCCGCATGGAACTGAATGCCGTTACCGTCAGTACGGACGATTCCCCGGCTCCGGAAGTTCCGGAGCCCCGGCCTGTCAGCGTCTTGCACAATAAGGCGCTCATTTTTCTTCCTTCTTCTCTTGCGCTCCCCGTTCCTTCTTCCACCTGGGCGGCTGAAGGCCAGTTAACCTGTGAATTCTGGGTCAGGCCCAATGATGATGCCGTCACGGGAAAAATCATTTCTTTGGGAAATGCGTCTGTTTCCCTGGAACACGGTTGTCTGGCTCTGTCTGCTCCGGATGGGGATTCCGTCGCTTCCGTGAAAGCTGCCGGGAAGGAATTGGCTGCGGGGGAATGGCACCATGTAGCCGTCTCCGTCGGGGAGGAGGTTATCAGTCTGTATGTGGACGGAGGCCTGGCCGTTTCCTCGCCGCGGTCGCCTTACCTGCAGGCCATGAAATCAGGCTGGAAAGGGATTGTGCTGGAGGCGGGGTTCAAGGGTGCTCTGGATGAACTGCGTTTCTGGAATGCGGCTCTGGGCGGGGAGGAAGACGACTTTTTCTTGAACGGACCGTTGCCCCTGTCCCATCCCAGGTATGGGAGGCTGGTGGGCTGCTGGCGTCTGGATGGGGATTTCCGTGATGCCAAGTGGACGGAATTTGCGGAAAAGACAGGGAGCGCCTTTGTGCGCCCTTACCAGGCGGTTGCCCCTGAAGGGACTGAATTTTCCATCGTCACGGATAATGAAACGTTCCGTTACATGCTGGTGACGGCGTATGTGAGGAATGTGCATGTTATTTATGACTGGCCGGCGCGCGCCCATCTCATCAATAATTCCGATTTGATCTACATCAATTCCGTTACGCCGGCCGCGGACGGTTCTCTCAATTTTCAATATCCGGACAATGACGTGACGGAAAGCTCCGGTGTGGTTCTGCTGCCGTCTGACGGGGAATGTTCCAATGTCCTGGACTTCTCCGGGGAAGGGGCTTACATGAACGTGGGCGGAGGTTTGCTGGGCGGCGGCAGTTCCGGAGCGTTTACCGTGGAAGTCCGTATGGCTTTGGACGGAGACGGACAGGAGGCGGTGCTGTTTGAAAATGATAACGTTTCCATGAGGCTGGAATGGAAGGAAGACCATTACAGGGTCCGTACCCAGGCAGGCACGGATAAAGCCTGGGAGGCGGATTTGCCGCCTGTGGAAGCCGGCAGGTATTTCTGGCTGGCCTTCGTCAGGAATTCTTCTGCGGATACGGCGTCCTTTTATGTGGACGGGGAGGCCGTAAGCACGGCCGCCGCGGATGCGGGGGAAATGGAAGGAACTGCCAATGCCGTCATAGGAAGGAATTTGGATGGCAGAATTGATGAAATGCGCGTGTGGCATGAGGCCCGTGCAGCGGCTCGCCTGGGGTCGGCTGTCCAGCACAGCTGGGGAGACAGGCTGTTGGTGGGCCGCTGGGGGACAAGTGACCAATTTGGCCATGATACAGCTTCCTGGGTGGAACATGTCCGTATCCTCCGCAGGCTGACTGAAGGCGTTTCCGGAATGCGGATACGGCTGGGTGTCTCCGGCGGGAACTGGTCCGCCATGCTGTCTGATGCAAATGCCCGTGAGGCTTTTGCTGAAAATGTGGCGGAAGTGGTACGCAAGCATCAATTGGACGGACTGGATCTGGACTTCGAATGGATTGACCAGAACGATACGGCCGCCTGGAATAATTACGGAGAATTGGCCAGGGCTATCCGGGCGGCTTCCCCGGATATGTTTTTTACCATTTCCCTGCATACTTACTATTACAAATTCCCGGCGGCCTGCATGCGTTATGTGGATTATTTCACGTTCCAGAATTATGGACCCCAGATTGATGTAAACGGATATAACAGCATGGTTTCCGCATTCGGAACGTACCGTTCATGGGGTTATCCGGACTCCAAGATCATGCTCAGCGCTCCGTTCCAGGGGACTCCGGGCGCGGGGCAGGGCGCCGATATTCGGGCTTACCGGGACATTGTCTCAGCCTGCGCCGGAGTGCGGGAGGATCCTTCTCTGGATTCCGCCAGCTTCAATTATGGCGGAGGCAAGGTTAAGACGCTGCACTTCAATGGTGTGGATACGGTCAGGAAAAAGGCTCGCTACATCAGTGAACAGCAAGTGGCTGGGTTCATGTACTGGGATTTGGGAATGGATGTGGCGGATTCCTCTGGGAAGAACAACTACTTTGACGAATGCTGCCTGCTTCGGGCCGCCAACCGTTATGTTTCCTCCACCGCTTATCCGGATACTCCGGCCCCCTTTGCCCTTTCTTCTGCGGGGGAAACCGTCCCGGCCGGGGGCGGTGCTGTGGCGGTGGAAGTGCAGTCGGAAGAGAAGGCTCTGGGCTGGGTGGTCGCAGATTGTCCGGACTGGATTTCCGCCTCCGCCGTTTCGGGAATCGGCCGGACTACAGTCATTTTGACGGCGGAGGAAAACAAATCCGCTGACGGACGGTCCGGAACGGTAAGCTTCCGTTCTTCCGACAAACAGGAATGCTTTGTCATCATAACGCAGGATGGCGCCGAATTGACGGGCTACGACAAGTGGGTGCAGGACTCCTTCCCTCCGGATGCTGCCGCGGATCGGACGGCTGCGGATGCCGTTCCTGCCGGGGACGGTATCCCCAACCTGATGAAATACGCCACAGGACAGGATCCGTTGAAACCCTGCGGGAGCGTTACGAAAGTAACGCTGGAAGAGGGGGAGGACGGATGCTTGCATCTGGTGCTGCGCTGGCCTGTAAATCCGCAGGCAACGGATGTGAAGCATGAAGTGGAAGCCTCCACGGACCTTGTCGACTGGATTTCCCTGGGAGAAGTGGAAACCTCCGGAAAGACGGCTGCCGAATTTTGGGATGCGGAACCCGTACGGGAAAGCGGGATGGAACGCCGGTTTCTGCGGTTGAAAGTGACTCGGGAATAACTTAGGTACGTCCTTTCTGAAAAAAATTCCGTTCCTGCTTCCGTTTTTTGAGAAATCTATACGATCCGGCGGGGCATGACCGGCTGGGGAGCGCCGCGTGCCCGTACCGCAACCGGACGGGCGGCTGTTTGTACAAGATACTCGAATTACAAAAGCATTGCTTCCTTTGAAACAGGCAGGGGCGCTTTAAAAAATCGCGTCCGCTTCGCACGCATTATTTTCTGCCGTCTGCAGAAACCTGCGCTAAAATTTGTGTTCCACCGCCATTCCGTGGCATTTCCGGAACGGGAAAGGAGCCTATTTCTTCTTCGTGTTGAGTTTTTCCCTTACCCGTTCCACATTGGCAAGAGCGTCTTCATTTCCCAGCTCCGCCGCCCGTTCATACCACTTTTGGGCTTCGGCCAGGTTCTTAGCTACGCCAGTTCCGCGTTCATACATGGAACCCAGGTTGTTCATGCACTTGGCGTCGTCCTGTTCCGCCCCCTTGATGTAAAACTGATAGGCCAGGGCCATATCCTGCGGGGTGCCGAGGCCTTCTTCATGCAAGTAGCCGAGCAGGAAATGCATGCCGGGTACCGCATGCGTCTGGTTCTCTTCCAGATCGGTCAGAATATCCAGCGCCATTTTCGGGTCCGGCTCCAGATCCTCTCCCTTGATGAGCAGGCGAGCCTTCTCCACCAGAGCTTCCGGATCCCTGGTTTCCGCGGCTTTCAGTACATAATCCTTGTACAGTTCCCTGTTCGGCTGCACGCCGATGCCCTGCTCGTAATAGCGGGCCAGCCTCTTGAAACCGCGTACGTCCTCCTTTTTCACTAGGGCGGTGGCTGCCGTCATGGCAGAGGCCAGAAGCTGCTGCCGTTCCGCAGGCTCCTGCACATTCCCTGCCACGGTTTCATAATAATTGGCCAGCTCGTCCAGTGCCGTCAGGCTGCCGAGTTCCACAGCCTGTTCCCAGAACTTCACGGCTTCCGGATTGATGGTTTTCGGGGCCGGGGCCTGGCGCTCCCTGCCGGACGGGGTCATCCAGGGAGGAACGGTTCCGGCATCCGCCGGAGTATCTTCCCCCTTACCCTTCTGTTCCGGTTTCCGGAGCCACGGCGGAGTGTTGGCGTCCCCTCCGTTCAGGGTCAGCTTGACCTGCTGGCAGGCGGAAGTGAATCCGTTGTCCAGGGCCGCTGTTTCCCCCGTATTCTGGGGATAGGCCGCCTGGTTGGCTAGGAAAAGCAGGGAGGGGATATGCCCCCGTGCCGCCAGACCGTGCATCATGGCGCTGTAAGGCTGCAGGTTCTCATTGTTGGAACTCCACATGTCCGCCGCATCCACATGGCCTTTCAAGGCTCCCCGGAACATCCAGGAATCCCCCTCGGCCATGCGTTTTTCCAGGCCGAATTCATAAATGAGGGCGCGGCCGAGCACGTACATGCCGCAGGGATCTCCCTGTCCGGCGGAAAGCCGGGCCCAGGCCAGGGCTTCCGGGTAGCCGGATTCTTCGCTCCTGTAACTGAATAACATCAGGTATGCCAGATCCGCCTGGCTGCGGGCGTTCCCCCCCTGAGCTTTTTTACGGAGGGTGGCGGTCAGCTGTTCCCATTGTTCCGGCGTGACGTATTCGGAAATTCCTTTCAGCGTGATGAAATCTCCTGCGGCGGCTTTTGCCAGGCAATCGTTCAGCAGCGTTCTGGCAGGTTCTGCGGACGGTTTGTCCATTAAGTCCGGGTTTTCCATTTGGGCCAGGCGCAGCCTGGCCAGGGGGTGGCCTTCCTCCGCCGCCTGCCTGTACCATACGCGCATATTTTCCCGCGCTTCATGGGCCTTCCCTACGGAATCCAGTGTATTGGCCAGTTCCTCCTTCCACAGCTCGCCCAACTGTACGCTGGAATCTGCGTCCCCAAGCTGAGAGGCCAGCTCAAGCTCCTTATGTGTCTTGGCGTAGGGGGGAAGCTGGTTGAGTTTTTTCTGGGGGAAGGAAAGAGGTTCCTTCAGGTATGGCATGCCCCGTTCGTCATGAAGGGACAGCAGATCAAGGGCCGCCTTGCGCAGCTCCTGTTCCTGCGGGGGCTGCGCTTCGGAAATTAACTGGGCGTACCAGGCACAGGCGTTATTGCTGCCCAGTTTCCTGGCCTGCTCGAACAAAGGCTGGAGGAGGGAGCTTTTACCTCCCCCTGTTTTTTCCTTCATGCCGGCGGAGAGGTCCGCCAGCAGAGTTTCCAGATCCCCTCTGGAGCGCAGTTCCGCCAAAAGCTTTCCGGCCTGTGCCGGTGCGGCCCCCTTCGTCAATTCCGCCAGAAGCCGCATGGCCCCCGCGTGCCCCTTTTCCGCAGCCCGGGAAAGGGATTGAATGGCCGTATCCCTCCATCCCCTGCCGTCCTTGCCGTCCAGGGCAAGGGCCAGTTCCCCTATCCGCGCCAGAAGAACCGGTTTGGCGTTTTTCCGGTATTGCTTCAGGGTCTCGATAACGTTGGCGGGATTTTCCTTCAGCCAATCCACTTTGATGAAAGCGAGCTGGGACAGCGCATCCTGGTCGCCGGAAGCGGCCTTCTTTTCCAGGGGGGCCAGGTAGCGTCTCAACTCGGCTTCCGGAAGATCCGTGACGGTGTACAGGGCCGTAACGGCATCCATGTCTCCCTTTTCCGCAAGCTTGCGGCAGGCAGCCAGCCATTCCGCATGTTCCGGTTGCATGGGTTGCGCCTTGAAAATCCCGAAAATCCCGTAAGGATCCGTCATCATGAGCTTGGGTGCCGGATGGCCGGATGCCGTGGCCGCATCACGGAAAAAATGCTGCATATGTTCCAGGCAGGCCAGCGGCAGGTCTCCACGGTTCAGGTAATAAAGCCCCATCCAGTATTCCCCGGCCAGCATATTGGCCCGGAAGTCTCCAGCCGCGGCTTTGTCCAGCACTTCCCCGTACGTCCAGCCGCCGTCCATAGGCAGTTGGGAGAGGTTCCGGACCGGAGCGTATTTCACCTGCCCGGGGGGATTTGCCGCTGCGGCGGACGGAATGTCCTGGCCATAAGCCGGAACGGAAAAAATAAAGGGAATAAGCAAAAGACGGGCTCGCATGGGTCAACTCTTTTCTAGCAGGAAAAACCTCTGCCCTACAAGCGTTTTTCACGTGTCTGAATGTTTAATTATTGGTCATGTCACGTTCTTTTTTAAAGAAAAAAAATGGAGTGGGACCGGGTGGTTCCGAAGACGCGTGCGGAAGCCCGCAAGGCGGAGGAAAATGGCTTCCTGGGAGACGGGATGAATGAAGTGGGCAAGGGATTGGGGATTCCAACCCCGCCGTATTTCTTCATTCCATCAGGTCCGGATTCTTTTGATGAATATCCCCGGAAGATTACCTTTTAGTAAATTCCCTTCAACTTTTCCGGATGATCGCTCAACTGGGAGCGCAGCCGGTTTCTGTCCAGCTTTCCCATGACCGTGAGGGGGATGGGCGTTTCCATGACGGCGCGGATGCGCTGGGGGCCTGGGGCCGACGCATTCCACTCGCGGCAGGCCTGCTTCAGGGGGGCGGCGGAAGGGCCGCAGGCGACCAGTTCCATTCCGGCGCGCGGATGTGGAACTGCCTCCACGACAGCCTCCGGGACGCTGCGGCGCAAAACGTCCTGAACGGCATCCGGATCCACCAGTTCCCCCAGGACTTTGACAAGTCTGTCCGCCCGGCGCAGAAAGGTCAGCAAACGCCCTTCCAGGCGCACCAGGTCGCGGGTGCTCCACCACTCCTGCGGAGCGACTCTTTCCAGAAGGAACCCTCCATGAGCCTGCGTCAACAGGCGGCCGAACAATTTGCCTTTCCCCTGGAAGCGCAGGAGGCCGCCTTTGTCCGTCTGAGCTTCCCAATGGGGCAGAAGGGAAAGGCGGTCCGTATGGAAGGAATCTCCGGGAAGGGCCGTGGCTAATTGGGAGCCGGCTTCCGTCATGCCGTAGCTCTGCACTACGGGCCAGCCAAGGGTGCGTGCTTTCCGTCCCGTCTCCGTGTCCAGCGCGCCGCCGCCTACGATAATGCACCCGGCGGTGGAAGGCGCGCGGAGGCCGAGGCTGACCAGATCCACTACCTGCGTGGGGACCAGGGAGGACCATCTGGCTCCGGAACTTTTCATCAGGTCGGCATAAGCCTGCGGGCACCACTTTCCGCGGAGCGTATGGACGGCGGTTCCGGCCAGGGCCGCGCGCAGGTAAATCATGGCGCCCCCCACATGCCATACAGGCAGCGGGCAGCACCAGTCCCCGCTTTCCGCATGTAAATGTTCCAATGCCCCACGCGCGCATATGTCCAGGGCGCGGCGGGTAAACAAAATGGCTTTGGGCGGAGAACCGGAAGAGCCGGAGGTGGCGAAGGCTGTGATTCCGTCCATGCCCCGGAGGGAAAGAAAGGCGGCGGCCTCTTCCGCCCAGCCCCTCAAATGGGGCGGGGCCATCACGCAGGGGCCGTTGCCGCGGTCCCAAGGCAGGGGTGTTCCGGTGGCGGGCATGGCGGCGGCAGTTTACCGGAGGGCTTTTCTGCGCAGGGTGTGCCAGCGTTCCTCCATGCGGGGCTTCAAATGATGCTCAATCCATGCATAGGCTGCTTCCAGGCCGCCCGCTTTGAAAGTGCGGCCTATCTCCGCTTCCACGCCTGTGGCGTTGCCGGTGCGGCGCAGAAAATCATTGCTGGTGAATTCTACGAAAAGCTTGCCGTTGATCGCTCCTTCCTCCGCCAGAATCCATTCCCTGACGTACAACGCCAAAATGGCGTCCCCTACCCATGCCTCTGCGCGGAGGCGTTCTTCTGTAGCCTTGTCCATATGATGGTTCATGAAAATCTGGCAATGGCGGTTTTCCTTCCCAGAGGATCCCTGATGGGAGGCGGAGGCACGCCGGGGGCCTTGTCTCCGGAGGGGGAAGCCGGTTGGCGGTTTTCCCGCGGGAGCTCCGGCAGGTTGTCCGCGGGGGAGGCGGGAGCTCCCGGCATTGGCGGATTTTCCTTGTTGCCCTGTGGCGCAGGCGTGGCTCCCGGAACCAGGGGCACGTCCAGCACTCTGTCTTGGGCCGCGCGGCGGTTGGCGGCGTCCTTGGCTTCCAGAGACTTGCGGAGTACCGTTTCCGATTCCGAATTCCAGTACCCGGAATCCAGTTCAATATAAATATTGGAGTAAGGCAGGGATGTCTTGGTTTTAATGACCAGAACGTTGAATTGCCTGGCCGCGTCTTCGATCAGGGAATTGATCGTACGGCTCATCAGTTCAAAATGCTGGCGCCCAGGAAGCATTTTATTGATATTGTTGCGGTAGCGCTTAATGCCGGGAGCATAGTCCTCCGTAACGCTGCGCAGCTCCGAGCTGATCATGATGCGGGGCACCACGTGGGCTTCCTCTTCCAGCATATTCAGCACATCCAGGAGTACTTCGTCCGACGTCTTGTCGGAAACCATGGTTCTGATGCCGGTTCCCGTGTAGGCGGGAAAGGAGGATTCCGCGATGACAATCCAGTTCCTGGCCCCCACGATTGCCAGGTTTTTATATAACTGCTCCTTCCATTCCCGCTCTGCCGGGTTGGCGTCCTGGCAGCCGCTGAGCAGGCTGATGATGCATATGGGCAGGATGAGTCGGGTCATGGGTGGGACCCCGCCTTGCGGGGCTGGAAAATGGGCTAGAATTTATGGGACCGGGGTTCGCGGCAGGCACTGGGGCAGCGGCCTTGTTCCGTAGCGAACGGCGCTCCCTGGGTGGGAGCCGCCTCCGTAAAGGCGACGCCCGGCAGTTCAGTAGGTACGCCTTGAACAGGGAAATCCTTTCGCAGAGGGAAATAAGGATAACCTTCCCACATCAAAATGCGGCGCAAATCAGGATGACCTGAGAACTTGATGCCCATCAGGTCCCATGCTTCACGTTCGTGCCAGTTGGCGGACTGGAAAATTTCCGTGACGCTGGGCACTTCTTCGCCATCGTCCACCTTCGTCTTGAGGCTCAGGTTCGCTCCCGTTTCCGACTGTGTCAGCGTGTAGTTGACTTCAAAGCGGGGGCTTTCCCCCATATTGTCCACGGAAGAAAGGTTAACCAGCATATCAAACCCGGCGGAATCCCGTAGCCAGCGGACAACATCCGCCACGGCTTGGCGCGCGACGGTCAGCGTAATATCTCCGCGGAATTCGTAGCGGTCCGTGATGATGTCTTTCCCAAAGCGGTTTTGGGCGTTGTCTGCGGCGGTTTTAATCTGTGATTCTAGAGAAAGCATGGAGAAAAAATGGTAAAAGTGAACGGAAGAAACGTTTGAAAAAACTTATTCAAGGGGCATTTCCGTGTTGACCGGGACGGGAGCGTTGGCTTCGCGAGGTTCTTCCTTCTTGAAGAAAGTGCGTGCGGGCTGCTGGGTATCCAGCTTCTTGCGCAGGGTGAGCAGGGCTTCCAGAATAGCCTCCGGACGGGGCGGGCAACCGGAAATGTAAACGTCCACGGGAAGAATCTTGTCCACGCCTTGGAGTACGGAATAGGAGCGGAACATGCCGCCGGTGGAAGCGCACGCGCCCATGGCGATGCACCATTTGGGTTCCGGCATCTGGTCCCAGATGCGGCGGACGGCCAGGGCCATTTTATAAGTGACGGTGCCGGCTACAATCATCACGTCCGCCTGGCGGGGGGAAAAACGTGTCACTTCCGAGCCGAAGCGGGAAAGGTCATACCGGGAACAGGCCACGGCCATGAACTCAATGGCGCAGCAGGAAAGACCCATCGGCATGGGCCAAAGGGAATTTTTACGAATCCAGTTGATGGCGGCGTCCAGGGTGGTATAGACAAAATTGCCTTCCGCATTGGAGTCCAGTACTCCCGTTTCGTAAATATTCGGTTCGTTCGTGGTGACCATGATAACAGATGATTCTTGCTGAAGCCAGATTAGCGAGATGCCTTCAACTCTCAAGCCTTAATTTGGTTCAGCCATGATTTTCTGCGGCCTGTTCCGGCCCTGTTTTCTGGCATTCCGGGAGGGGGGATGAATAAACCCGCACAGGGTTTCCCCCGTGCGGGTTTTTTATCCAACTATATTACCTATGAAACTCAGAACTCCCCATAATGGGCGGCGGTCTCTCTACCTCCCGCCGCCCGGTTTGTTGCTGATGCAGGTTAGAGTCCCGGACAGGAGCATCCGTTCAAAAAGAAGAAATTTGTATGACAAAAATCCGGGTATATATTTTAAAATGA
>OMCN01000087.1_pt1 | contig 71433 bp, 109 predicted proteins | sample 1645061 | NCBI WGS metagenome assembly OMCN01 (sample SAMEA103958124, study PRJEB25191) | human gut metagenome | biome: human-associated habitat [ENVO:00009003]; feature: intestine environment [ENVO:2100002]; material: feces | place: Germany | collected 2013/2015 | reverse complement strand
CGAACAAGCTCTGCGATATCCGGATTCTTTTTCTGCGGCATGATACTGCTTCCGGTGCTGTATGCGTCGTCGATGTCCACAAACTGATACTCATTGGTATTCCAGATGATGATCTCCTCGGAGAAACGGCTCAGATGCATTGCGATCGTGGAGAGCGCAGCCAGGAGCTCGATCAGGTAATCACGGTCGGATACGGAATCCATGCTGTTTAAGGTCGGTCCGTCAAAGCCGAGAAGCTCTGCAGTGTACTCACGGTCCAGCGGATAAGTTGTCCCTGCAAGAGCGCCGGATCCCAGCGGGCAGTAATTCATGCGCTCGTAAATATCGTGCATACGGGAACGGTCACGCTTAAACATTTCAAAGTACGCCCCCATATGATGTGCGAGTGTGATCGGCTGCGCTTTCTGCAAATGGGTAAATCCTGGCATAATCGTCTGCGTATTTTCTTTCATAATGCGAAGCAGTACCTGCAGCAGCTGTTCCAGCAGTTCATCCGTCTCAAGAACCTGCTGCCGGGTATACAGACGCATGTCCAGTGCCACCTGATCATTTCTGCTTCGTCCGGTATGCAGTTTCTTTCCGGTATCTCCCAGACGGTCAATAAGGTTTGCTTCCACAAAACTGTGAATATCCTCATATTCCGAAGTGATGGCAAGCTTTCCGCTCTCCACATCCGCAAGAATTTCCTGTAAACAGGAAACAATCGCCTGCATCTCTTCCTGTGTCAGAATGCCCTGCTTTCCAAGCATACGCACATGTGCAATGGAACCCTCAATATCCTGCTTGTAAAATTTCTGATCAAACGAAATGGATGCATTAAAATTGTAAACCAGCTGGTCTGTCTCCTTCGTAAATCTTCCGCCCCATAACTGTGCCATATCTAAATTCCTCTCTTTCTTAAATTCTTTGTTTTATTTTTATAAAATCTGTTCTTCCTGCTGTCTGCGCAGTACAATTTCACGGTCGCGGTCACGCTTGGAATACACACACCCACAGTAGTACTGCCGGTACATGTGATACTCCTTAGAAATTTCGGTCGACTTTTTATAGCCTTCCTTCTTTTTAAAATCCGAAAACAGATAACGGACACCAAAGGTATCTGCCAGTTCTGCTCCGATCTGATTTAACTTTTCCGCATTTTTCAGCGGACTGATGGATAGTGTTGTCGTAAAGAAATCAAATCCGTGCGCTTTTGCATAGGACGCAGCCTCGGAAAGCCGCAGCCGGTAACAGGCAAAACAGCGCTCTCCCCCTTCCGGGATCTCTTCCATGCCCTTTGCCATATCGTAAAACCGCTGTGTATCGTATGCACCTTCCACAAAAGAAACCGGATATTTTGTAGGAAACTCAGCAATAAAACGTTCCTGCTCCTTTGCCCGCATATGATATTCTTCCGGCGGATAAATATTGGGATTGTAATAAAATACCGTTACATGGAAATGTTCTGCAAGACATGCAATACAATAAGAACTGCACGGTGCACAACAGCTGTGCAAAAGGAGGCTTGGAGCCTCCCCTGCCGTACAGTTTTCACGGATCAGATCTTCCATTATTTTCTGATAATTTTTTTTATTCATCTTTCATCTGTATACATCTGATTAAAAATTTCTTTTCCGGTCTGCGTCCGGAAAATTTGCTGATATGCCTGTTCAATTCCGTGACGATTGACGTCATCTTCATATAAATTGACCAGAAAATCTGCCTCCACCAGAATCTGATAATCCAGTCCTTCGATATTATCATATGTATGATGATGTCCGATCAGATAGCAGATACGGTCGATCAGATAATTTTCAATTCCCACATCGGAAAGCATTCTCTGTGCCACAATCGGTCCTTCCTGCTCCTGCAGCTTTCCGTCACACCGTCCATACTTTTCTTCTGCCGGACGGATTCCAATGTCATGGGTATAAGCGGCTGCTTCCAATATAAAAAGGGATGTCTCGTCAAGCCCTTCTTTTGTTCCGATGATTCTTGCGAAACTATGCACTTTCATGAAATGCTGAATCCGTTTCGGATCTCCGGAAAAAAAGGCGATCATCTGTAAAAACAGCTCATCCAGCTGTTGCCTGCTGTAATAACTACTGTCACTACTGTCCATTGTGTGTTTCTCCTTTATCTAACATCTGCAGTGCAAACGTCGCTGCAATGTAAACAACTGCACATAAAATAATCAATACTGTTTTTTCCCCGGCAACACCGGCACAAAGTTCTGCCAGAATAAGAAGTCCATGCACCCAGAGTTCCGCATGATGCAGCATCACTGCAATAACTGCCTCAATGATAACAAGCAGACACATAGGAACTACCGGAACGTTAAGGACTCTCACCCCTACAATCACCATAATTGCAACAATTGCTGCAAAGGCCAGTAATGTCGGTACCTGAAACGTCTTTTTGTTCTTGTCCATTTTTTACCTCAACCTTTATTCTTATTTTCTTTGTCTGCGCCCATTATACCAATTTCATGCCTAAGAAACAAGCACTTTTTAAAGTAAAAAAGACACGTTTTGTATCGGATACCCGATACAAAACGTGTCTGAAACGAAGCCAATAAGGGGACTCGAACCCTTGCACAAAGCATCAACTTTTCAGTGTTTATGCGGTTTGTAGCGTTTTTACTTTGATTACTTTTGATTACTTTTTTCAAAATAGTAATCAAACGACTAACTTGTTCGTGCTTTGAAGTCTGGTATACTACTTAAAATATCTGACTTTTTCTCGATAGATCTGCGGTTTCTGTGGTAATGTTCCTCTGTAGTTCCTAGGCTTGCGTGCCCCATCTGACCAAGGATCAACCGCTCGTCAATATTGTTGTCAAGAAGGATGGTTCCGTATGTCTTTCGGATCTTATGTGGAGACTTTCGATAGATTCCTAACTTATCGCACAATCTCTGTAATCGCATTCTTACACAATTCGCATTCAAGCGCTCTCCATTTTCTTTAATGAACACAAATTCTTCAAATGGATTCGTTTTTCTGATCCTATCACACAACCACTCGTAGTCCTTTGGGATGATAATTGTTCTCGCCCCAGCTCTCGTCTTTGGGAAATCCTTTATCGCAACCGTATATTTTGCATCATCCTCTCCACGATACCTTGTTTCGGTTCGCCGAACCTTGACCGTATTACCGTCAAAATCATCATGTTTTAGGCACACAACCTCTCCGATTCTCATTCCGGTCACGAACATTAGAAGTATTGCTATGTTTGATAAATCAAGGTTGCATTCCAAATATTTAATCATAATATCAGTTTCATTCTCGTCAAAAACCTCTTCGTAATCTTCCTTGATCGTTCGTTTGAAATCGGAATCAGATGTATCAAGCTCCTCAAACAATTCTTCAACATTAAAATCAATCAACTTCCGCTTTTTGGCTCGTTTCAGAAACCCTTTGGTTATCCCTTTTAGTCCGGAAAACGCCTTTGCCGTCAAGTTAAACTTCGGAATCTGTTCTTCAAGGAAATCTCCCCATTCATCTTCCGATATTGATTTTATGTGCCTTTTACCCATTTGTTTAAAATGCCTTTTATAAAAGTTGCGATTCCTTTGGTGTGTTGCATTTCCAATCTTGTTCAGTGCCAACCGCCTGTCGTTCCACTCTTCAAACACTTCATCAATGGTTGGATTTTCTTCTTGAATCTGTAAATAATCGATAACCTCATTTTCAATATCGACCCTATCTTTTTTCTTAAGTAGCTTTCTCCCTTTCTCCTTGCATGGAATATAGGTTCTCCAATACCCATCTTTCCCTTCCCATATATCATATGGGTGTTTCTTTAGTATCTTTTCTCTTTTGTTCATTTCAACTTGTTCTTGCACAAGTGCTATGTCGAGAATACCACTATCAACGGCATATTTCAACAGTTCTTTTTCATCCAATCAAATACCCCCGTTCTTTCTATTTTATCTTTTATATCTCTCACTCTGTACTCTATCGTTCTTAGTGATAGATTTTCTTTTGTGGATATTTGCTTTTGTGAAAAACCACGGCAGAGAAGAGAGAAAATTCTCTCCTCTTCTTCCGTGAAATTGGCATTTTCTTTGATTTGTTCAAGTTCTGGCTTAATGAATTTTGTAAATTTCATAAGCCATTTCTCCTTATTTTATTGGTTGATATTTAAGTTTTTAAACATAGCACACATAACATCTACGACAATGCTGTTCCCAAATTGCTTATACAACTGCGTATTACTGTTGACTGCTGCCATTTTATCAATATCTTCATCAGATACACCCATCAGCCGTCCGCACTCTCTCGGTGTTAGCTTTCTTATTCTTCCAGCAACTTTTATAAGACAATCAGAGCCATCTATGCAATATCTGGCTGTTATTGTAGATGATATGTCATCAACATCTTTAATAACTGCATGAAAACCATTTCCTTTCTCTTTCTGCTTTTTTGCGTGTTCCGCAAATCCTTTCAATGCATTATCACTTAAATAGAATTTGTTATCAACTACCTTTTCTTGATAATCACGTATTCTTTTTGTAAGTTGTATAGGCTGTGGAAAATTATAATTGCATTCACCCAGGAACGAAAACATAAAACATCTTTCACGCTTTTGTGCTACACCATAATTTTTAGCGTTTAAATCTTGATAGTAATTTGTGTAACCTAGGCTTTCAAGGAAGTCTAACCACTTTCTAAAATCTGGCATATTATCCTGGCTATGTACTTGTGGCACGTTCTCCATGAACAAAATCTGTGGTAATTCTCCGTTACTATCTCTAATTTCTGTTAGTATTCTCTCGACTTCCCACAGTAGACCGCTTCTTGTACCACTTCCCTTAGACATTCCAGCTTGTTTCCCGGCAACTGATAAATCCGTACAAGGAAACGAGTAAGTAAGTAAGTAAGTAAAGGTTTCTGTATCGCAAATATTCAAATCTCCTGCATGAACCTTTGTTATGTCAATTGTGAGGAAATCCGTACCATGTACTGCGTTATAGCTTGCAATAGCGTACTTATCAAACTCAACAACTCTGTAATGTTCAAACTTAGCGCCTATTCTCTTTAGTGCCATTGCCTGACTGCCGTAGCCGGCGAAAAGTTCTATTAAGCGAATAGGCTTTGTTATGCTAATTGGTTCTCTTGTGAAGTCAAATATGCTCATTTGATTATTTAAGTTCATACTGTATCTCCTATAAAATCACTTATATTCATTTGACTGTCCTTTTCAAATACAAGCATTTCATTCTTTGCGCGCTCGTAAAAGTTTCTGTCAATCTCGAATCCGTATGCACTTCTTCCAAGCTCTGCGGCGGCTCTTAGCGTACTACCGCTACCGCAACAAGGGTCAATAACAACATCTCCCTCGTCTGTAAAAATCTCGATCAGCTTTTTAAGGACTGCTACAGGCTTTTGCGCCGGATGAATTTTCGGTATGTCTTTTCCGTCTTTCTCCCACATCATATATGAACCATTGTTATAGTAAGTTCTGCCCCATTCCGCTTCATTACCGCCGTCAAACCAGTTGAATACCATATGCCCTGTACCTCTGATATTCTTTCCGTTTTCATCAATCTGCAAGCCGTTTCTGAATTTCGGCAACTTATTTCGGTACAGTACGAGTGCGTATTCCGTAGCACCAACGATACGCATATTCGCTTTAAGCACCTGTGGACTGTAATTTTTACAGAATACAAGCGGTATGTAATTAACGAATCCGTGTTTCTTTGCCGCCGCAATCAATGTTGACAACTGCTCAAATGCGCAAAATACAATCATACAAGGGCTATTGCTACTTCTGCCCCTTGCGATAGGCTTTGTGTCCTCTTTTTTCAACATCTTTGAACAAAAATGGAAGTATTCATACAAATTAAAGTTAAAATCCGAATTAAAAGCCGCCTTTTCGCAAGTTTGCTCTCTCCATTCTTGTTATCGCCACCGTTATACCACATAGGGTTACTGCCATAGAAGTTGTTTCCGACATTATAAGGAACATCAGCTATAATCAACTGTGCTGGCGGTATTGCATATTTCTTGTAATTCTGCATTGAATCACGATATATCTCGCATTTAATCTTCTTTTTATACATTTTAAATCTACCAAAAGGAAACCTTGGTTTTATGTGCGCACAACCTATTCCTTTCTTTGATTTTTATTTAGTTATCTTCTTTTCTCTTAAAGCCCTCACAAGACACATCAAGCAAGCAACCGCTTTTTTCGGTTTCCATTCCTCCCCAATATGTCTTGTATCTGTAAGAGTTTTCGCATTTAAAGCAGAAATCCTTGCCATTGTTCAATTTGCAACTTGTCTTTTTATCTTCCAGCTTTTTCCCGATACTCTCGTTTATCCTTTTGAGTTCATCGACCTTTTTCTGCAATTCCTCAAAATCTTCAATGAGTTTGTTGTATTTCTTCTTACTTAAAATCTTCATTCTGAATCACCCTTTCTTTTTCTTCTTAGGCTTAAACTTAAAAACATCATTCTTCTGACGGATTACCATGCTACGATAGCCGTTCATTTTACTAGCTCTGCTTTTACTCATACATCACACTCCTTTTGGTTTTTCACACCGCTCAAATTCGATCACCCATACCCACGGGTTTGCATCCCAACTGTAACGATCAAGATCGGATTTCTTGATGGTGGAGTTCCAAAGTTTTTCCCATTCCATCATCACTTCATCACATTGACTGCATTGTTCTTCTGCCCCATAACAGCACTGCGAACCGCTTTCTCCGTATGTATTAAGACAATCCCAACAATCAGGATAAGCTCCCTCTTTTATCACATCAACCGGCTTCATCTCCTGCAACCGCTCCACCCTCACATCCGTAACCTTAAGCCAAATACGCGCGGCTTCTTTTGGCATGTGGATTGATGGATGATAAATCAGCTTTGACGATTCCTTGAATGTAGGTAGGTCTGCCAGCTTATCACTAGCCCTGTAAATATATGTTCCCTCTTCATATCCTTCGCTCCATGTTTCCCGGACATAAAGTATATCGCCCGGCTGATATGAAGCTTTGTATGCAGTATTTATCAGTTCTATATCTGTCATATCGCAGTATGGCTTGAACATGAGTTTCTTTTCTTTCAAGAATTCTTCAGGTGCTCCATTTTTGCATTTATCCGGCAACATCCCTATGAACTGTTGCGGTTTCACAATTCTTCTGGTACAGCTCTTCCGTCCGTCCAAAATTGCCCGAACCATCTCGGTATTAAATAAAATTGGTTTAATTGCCATCTGCTCCACCTCACTTTCCCATCATGTCCGGAGAATCACGCCATGATTTTTCAACTTCTAACTCTTCAACTTTCGCTTTAAGTTCTTTATTTTTTGCTTTCAGATCTTTGTTTTCCGTCAAAATCTTCTGCAATTTACACGATTTTTTGTACTCACATTTTGAGTGAATGGAATACTCTGTACACATTTTGCATAATTCTGCGCTTGTCACTCGACCCCACCTGCCTTTACAACCTCGATCATATCTGACAACATTCCGTCGCACTTAAACTGCTCCATCTCTTCGCGATATTCCTCCAACTGCGCCACAACTTTGTCCACATCGTAGGCGGTCGGCTGTGCATCTATCACGCTCGCCAATGTTGCCAAACTTACTCTCCTAAAATCATCATCAGATTTACTCGCATTCATGCAATATTCTTTTAGTGCGTCTGCGCCAATCAGTTTCATCGTTTTTTATCTCCTCTTTTCAAATAATCAAAAATCTCATGTCCGATCATTGCTATAACTGACAGAACGCAAAAAAGATTAACTCCAAATTTTGTTAGAATATCTAACCTAATGGCTATAAGTATTAGCAGAAAGAAATTTATGTACGATTGAAACATCATTCTTCGTCACCTACCTTTAACTGCTCTGCTATCTCATCAATGTCTTTAAACCTGATTACAGACAAATCTACGATTAAATTTTTGACCGATTCTGCAAAATCATCAATTGCCTTGTTATATTCAATTTGCTTAATTCTGTTTAAACTGGCATCTGTTGTTATAAAAGTCTTTCCTGGCAACATTTTTTATTTTCCTTTCTCTAATCGTTCTATTATGCAAACAAGACGTTCTATTCCAACATAATCACAATTATTCCTCACTTTCTAACAACTCCGGATTGTCAAATATGTTGCCGATAGCCTCTGCATCAACCATATGAATAAAATAACCCAAATCTTTTCTGTAATTTTTAGTGTACTTCCCCGACCAATCTACATAAAATCCGATATGCTCTGCCTTTGTGCTATCAAAACAGTTTTGATAACTGCCATATCTAATTGGTGCGTATGTGTCACTAAAGAGATCTTTTACAACATCATTCTCCCAGATCAGTTTGCCGTTCTTGTCTTTCAATCCTGTGCATTGTCAGATTGTAGATGGGTTAACTCTGTACCAATTTTCAAATCCAAGGTTTCCGTAACAATGTCCAATATGTTTTGTAAACATATTACTATTCTTGACAGGAATTATAATTGATTCCCATCCATCTGTTGCATCACAGCTTTGAATAAATATCTATCTTCCATATTCTCTCCTTTCAATATTTATTTGATTATGGACATATTTTTCTTTATTCTTTCCTTTTCACGCTTCTTTTTTGCTTCTGGGAAAATAAAATCCATAGCGTCATTCCAACCTTTTGTGTAATCGCATTCGCTGATATGATCTTCATAATTTCTCATTGTTGGTACGCTTTTGTATAATGGCTTTTCAACCATAGTCTCTCCTATTCCGCTTCTGATTGAAGCCATTCTTCCCACTCGCCGTGTTCTTCTTCGCTCGGAAATTCATGTTCCATCCACTGATAATCTGATTTTACTTTGCAAAGAAACTCCGCTAACTCTTCATCCGACATATTCCTTATCCTGTCGGCATTGGTTGTTGTGAATTTAGATGAAGTAATCTCCATTGTTACATCTGTGACAAGTCCATCTCCATAACCATTTAGCTTTACAGATTCAATACTGCCAGCAAAAATTCCATTTAAAGATAAATTCAACATTCTCGGTTTTCCTGTAGCACCATATCTATTTTCTTTTGTATCAAGAATTTTTATCAAATCACTAACTGTTACTACTTTCATTTTCTCCACCTTTCAATTCTTTCAATTTTGCTTCTGCTTCGGATTTTGTGAGGAATACTGTTTTACCAATGCCAGACAATGGAATCGCAAAATTTTTCTCACACTCTATGTAATTGCTATCCGGTCCGGTCTCATCATCAATCCATTCATGTAACCATTTTGCCTTAACCGCAATCTTCATCCAGTTTCTTTTCGCAAAACGGAATGAAACAACTCGACCTGGGAAATATGATGGAATCTTATTCTCAATGTCCTCATAACACTCCATATCCTCTATTGGAAGCATCGTGCTGTCTGCATAAACAGTATCTCCCACTTTGCAAGGCAACTTGATAAGTCTGCCCTGTTCCTCTAAGTCCTCATAATCTTTGAGTTTTCGATATACTGCGTCTATTTCTTCACAGTCTGGCTCGCAAGCCCTTTCCCATAATTCATCATCTATCCATGATGGATTGCTTTCTGTTAATCTCTCCATCCTATTCCTCACTTTCTGCCAACTTTGCCATTTTCCAAGCTCTTATATCGCTACTTCCACGCGCACTCCAAGATGTTGCACTACCGCGCCATGCAAACACCGTTCCGTTTTTGATTTTTGCAAAATGTCTTTTTCTCCACGCATCTTCTTCGCTATCTCTTACCAAAATCGGCGTATCGACCGGAACTTTAGTCCAATCAACAGGCGGCTCAACATACTCCGAATTAAGCAATTCGCGAAAATTATACGTACTTCCTTTGCACGAATCTGATTCATAAAAATCACACTCTTCACATTTAGTTTCTCTGCAAAGTGCAGGCTCTCCATTTTTTAATACTAACTTTCCTGTGTTTACCGCAAGTTCTATGATCTCATTCCTATATTTTTCTTTATTCGTCATATTAAACCTCCAAATCGCATACAAACTTAATCTCATCCGCCAAACTCTGTGCTATCATCGGCACCGTCAACTGGAACTGCTTGTAATTAGCCAGTGTATCAATGTAGTCGATGAATTTGTCCGTGAAATACTGCAACTGTTTCGCTGTTATCTTAAACTCCTTTTTCAGAATCGTAAGTGTCAGTGCAAAATAGTTAAACAAAGATGCACTGGAAAGTCTGTAGGCTTCACGCTCGATACAGAAACCTTTCTTTGCATACATGTTCATTAACTGTCTCTGCGGAATTTTTCCGACTTCCTCTTTGATGTCGATTCCGTATTTACTTTTCAGATAAACAGCCAAGTCCTTTCCAGTATTTCCGCCGCATGATGCTTCATCCAAGTAAGATTTCAAAAAATCCTGTAACCGGATGATTCTTGCCTGTCCGAACCCAAATTTGTCATGCAAAATTATGTACCCAATCACGACAAAATCTTTGTATGATTTTGATATAACCTTATCGGCATTTCTCTTTTCAAAATCATTTCTCCCGATAATCCGCATTTCCTGTTTTGTGTAAAATGTCGGCTTTTTATTCCGTCTCAAAGCATTGCTCATTTCTTTGATTTCTCCTTTCTGTATGTGATTTCCAACCATGCAAAATGACTCAATACAAGCTGTCTTGCGCGTTCTTCAATCTCCATGCCTTTGTATTTGTTTATCAATGATTCTCCGGCTTTTACAACTTCATCCCACCAAGAATCAGTGCTGTCCGGGGAATAGTATTTCTGAATGAATTGCCAATAATCCATAAACACTTGCCATTCTTCCGAACCCTTTTCAATCTTTGCACTTGCCATAGCCACTACCTCTAAAACGGACAGTTGCCATTGTATGGCTTGAATCCGTCCCCACGTTCTTTCTTTTTTATTTCCGCAATAACATCATCAAGTGGTTTTTCCATTTCAACAAACTTCATGTGATCTCCATCAAACTCCATTGCTTCACGCATTGTCATTCCCTGTCTGTTCTTCTCGATTTTTACACCCTTGGCTCCCTTGTCATTGTCTGACAGATTCCACAGCATAATTATGTTTGACGCGTCCTGTTCGATTGCCCCGGATTCCCTCAATTCTGCCATGGTAGGCTCTTTTGTGTCTCTGTTTTCGGAAGCCCTTGTTATCTGCGAAAGCGCTATCACATGGGTATTTAAGTCTCTTGCAACAGATTTTAAACCTCTCGAAATTGATGCTACTTCTTCATTTCTTCCGGAATATCTGTTATCCGGCATAAGCAATTGCAGATAGTCAACAATTATAACGTCAAAGTTTTGGTGTCTGCATTCTGACTTTATTTCTCTCGGAGATACAGTACCGGATGCCACCCATAATTGATAATCGCTCATTTCTTCATTTGCTTGGTTAAATTTTTCCTGTTCATCACCAAGAAATGCTTTTGCCCTTCTGACTCTTGTTAAACCGATTTCCGCAAGTCTTGAAATAAATCGCTCATACACTTGCTTATCGCTCATTTCCAAGTTAAAATATGCAATTTTAAGCCCTTTCTTTGCCATATTTCCGATAATCTGTGTTGTGAGTGCTGATTTTCCAACTGCTGGTCTTGCGGCAATTACTGTTACGTCACCGTGTTCAAGATCTCCGAGTGCATCATCAAGTTGTGATAACCCGATTCTTATACCGCCCTCTCCAACACTTTCGTTGAAATACTTGTCCTTATTCTCACCAACAATCTCCTTAATTGGCTTTAGCTTTACTTCTTTTCCCTCTTGCAAATGTTCAAGTTTTGTAAGAAGATCGCTGATTGTATCATCAATGTCACATGGCTTTAAGCTGGATTTCTGATACATGTCACGAACCGTTCTTACTTTGTATTCTTTCGCAACCGCATCGGCATAACTTTTGACCATAGTTGAAGTGATTGTTTCTGTAATACAGGATTTCATCAATTCACTAATCTGTTCCTGCGTGTATTTGTGGTTCTCAAGTGCCATTGATAAAGACATGGGATCAATGCTTTCATTCCGGTCATACATTGCAAGCATTTCCTTGTATGTGTCCTGCGCGAAATCCGAACTAAACATTTCCGGTTTCAGCGTCCGCCAGATGCTATTTAATACATCATTGTCAATCAATACGCACCCGATCACTCCGAACTCTGCTTCTGTCAACTGCAATCACCTCGTTTCTCCGCAATCTGCAACCAATAGTCGCAATCATTTTTCAGCCAATCAACATATTTTGGAATGTACCGAAAATCCGTATCGTCTGGATTCTTTTCTTGATAGTCACTCAAATATGCCTCTGTGGCTTTGTATAACAGCCGTGCAATGTCCGGTTGGTTCTCTTCGATAACTTCTAGCACTTTATCCATCCAAGCTGTTTTAGAGGCACTGTACGCTGTTTTCTTGGGGTATATGTTAAAAGTCTTTTTCCATGCATCATCAAAATCAAACAAATCTCCAGAATCGGTCGACAGCGAATTTTCTTTTATATTTTCTTTATCTTTATCTTCTTCTTTTTCTTCTTCTTTATCTGAAACAGCGACATCAGACGATTTATCGGGCGATTTTTGCTCAATCAGGTTCTTCTGCTTCTTTCTCCGATTCTGCTGATATAGCCTGTCACGTTCCTTTTTCTTCTCATAAGCGTCAAGTGTTTGATGCTTATTCCAATTCGGAATCGTTATCACATTGTCAACAACTTCAATCATTCCAAATTCTTCAAAGGTCTTAAGCGCAAGCCTTACCGTGTTCAAATCTCTGCGGAAAATGGTGGCAAGCATTTCATCCGTGAACGGTAACTTGTTGCTCATCATAAACACTCCGTTGTTATTCTGTTTCCCGGCAAGAATAAGAAGTTTGAACCAAATCGTAATGATGCTATCCGCACTCGGCATACTCTCAATCAGCAGAATCTTTTCATCATCAAAAACATCTGTTGTGATCTTAATCCACTTGACTTCTGCCATCATTCGCACCTTCTTTCGATAAATCAACGCGCTTGATCTTTTTCCCGCAATTACTGCAATAGATATCCCCGGAGCAATAGTCTAATTTCTGTTTTCCGCACCCTGTTCTGTAAAAAGAAAATCCAGTTGGAAGGCTGTAGTATTTCCATTCACAAAATTCTTCCTTTTCCTCTGGAAATTTATGAATTTTTAAAAGTTTATTGACGCAATCGACAATCTCGTTTATTTTTAAAACCAATTCAGAATCATTTCCATCCCCACCCGGGCTGTAATTTGCATAACACTTTCCTTTTAATTTATTTATCAAAATGTCACCTCTCAATTCTCCCCATGGAGCAAATTCATAAACTTCTCATACTGTTTTTCAGAAACTTTGTTACCCTGTTTCTCCGGCTTCAAGCGGATTTCAAGGTGCTTTTCAGCGATATGCGATAATTCCTTGGCAAGACTCTTTTTGCCTTGCTTAATGCCGTCATAATAGCCTTTTGCCGGACGGTAATCATCAATCTTGGCTTTACCCTCGCCCTGCGACCCACTCGTCTTATTCCGAAGCTGATAGCCATTATTTGCACAAAATTTGATATAATACTGCTCACGCTCATCAAGTTTATCTATCGGGCAATGTACCGATTTTGCATTCCATCCATATGGATTATCATCTGAATGCAGTCCGTGAGACTTCAAGCTAAGGTCTATGTGCTGATACCCTGAAAGGTGTTGCGACAATCTGGTTAAAATATGCTTTGCCTGCCCCACATAGGCATATCTAAATCCGTTTTCATCCTGTCTTGTCAGAATATAAATTCCGCTTGATTCATCAAGCCTTGGATTCAATGCAAGCCATTTCTGCTTGTTTTTAGCTTCGATGGCTTTCGCCTGTTTGAATTTCTTATAATCCAACTCATTCACTTCCTCTCCAATGGTTCCATGCTCATTTGAGCCACAAACTTTCCATAGCTCATGCCGGAAGCGCGTGCCATGTGGTTCACAGCCTTGATTGCATCATCCTTTTTCTTTGGCTTTATCAAGCGTTCTTTAACGTCAATGCTAATGCAGTCTTGGCAATTAAACTTGTTTTCATCTATCGTCATAAAAATTCTGCCGCATTTCGGGCATATTCTTGTATACACAATTCTTCCAGCCTTTTTAAAATTTCTAAACTGCGCGTATCTTTTTGCACATTTGGGTCTGCAGTATTTTTGATCTGGTCGCTTCGGCTCAAATTCAGCCATACAGTATTCACATAATTTCAATTTTTACCTCCAATCTTTTGTAAGGGCGGCACGGTAAACGCACCGCCAAAACATGGCTTTCAATAAGCTTGTGATAACTATTATTCGCCAAACGAGATAGTTTCTTTTAGGCTTTCGCCAAGGTGTTTCAACCTAATGTTTGTTCTTTTAACTCTTCAAGTGATTTAAAATACTCACTGCCTTTGATTTCGTTGAATCCCTCTTGTTCCGGTGTAATGTCATCATATCTTGATGTATACATTCTCAAATACATTTTTCCGTTGTATTCGAATCTCGAAACCGAGTAACCGCCCATATGCAATTCTCTGAAATAATCTCCCTCTCTAATCGGATAATTATTGATTACAATGTTTCTCTCGATGCATAAGTTCTGGAACTCTTTTAGTGTCTTACTATTCGCTCTAAACTTCCGCATCATCACATCCGAATCGCAAAACAGCTTGACAGGCTTTAATAATTCCCTTCCGAATTTCTGATTGTTTTCCTCGCAAGACTCGATATATAATCGAATCTCGCCCTTTTGAAAATCTTTAAAAGGTTCATTGATCGCGCCATCACCGCAAATTTGATAGCATTCGCCGGCAATCCCTTTCTTGTCAAAGAACTCATTTATTAGTTCCCGTCTTTCCTCTGAATGCTTTTTGAAATCTCTAATCTCTTTCAAAAACCGCTCATTGGATACGATATAGAATTTCTCCATGCTTTCTCCTTTCAGAACGGACAAAGGTTCATATCAACCTCTAGCCCTTTTTCTGCAACATAAACATTCGCTCCACATTTAATTGTTTCTTTCGTTCGTTGTAGGAATAACGCGGGATCTCCGCTTGTGTCCGATAAGTGTATTAATACGACATTCCGTAAAGCTGGGTTGTCGTTTGTCTGAATAAATTTAAGTGCCGTATCAAGGCTCATGTGACCTCGTAGGCGGTGTTCGTAGTTTGGCTCGTCCCTGTCAACGAACTGCATATCATAGTTGGCTTCCACCATGATGTGATTAACACCATTAAATCTCCATCTGACGTATTCCGTGTCTGTTGCATACACAAGGCTTCCCATCTCTGGATGCGTAATGTAAAACCCAACGCACGGGCACTCTGAACCGTCTCCGTTGTTATGTAGCCATCTTCCAGACTTGTCACGGTTTTCAAATGCTCTTATGTCAAAATTTCCTTTTCTAAAACGCATTTCAGAATCTTTTATCGGCGGTCTGCATGGTTCAAAAACAGGAATGCCAGCTTGCACATATTGTAAGCTATAAAGACTATGGTCAGTATGGAAATGGGTAGTAATCACAGCCTTAATTTTCATCACATTGAAATCCAGTGCTTTCTTGACTTCCATAAAAGGCAACCCGGCTTCGATTATCAAAGCTTCCTTGTCATTCTCCAGCATGTAGCAATTACCGGATGAACCAGAACCTAAAACTTTAAGTCTCATTAAAGAACTCACTCCTCACATCAATAATCTGTCTCGTCTGTCCCAACAATGTCCTATTGTGCTTTGCTCTCTGCTCATTGTCGCAAATGAACTGTTTGCAGATTTCCGGTCGTACCGGATAGATTCTGCATTTCTCACAACTCTTGTCCGTATCAAGAAAAGGGCATGTCATATCATATGGTCGATTCACAGTAGGAAGCAGGTGCCTACACTCTTTGATATGGTTCTTACGGATATATCTGTGAATTGCATCTACTTCCTTTCTGCTCATTGGTAAAAGATTGGAACAGCAGTTACCGCATTGGCTACATTTCCCATCTCTGCAAAAGTTGTAAATGTTATCTTCCATTCCTTTCTGTACGGATTCTAAAAATGATATAACTTCCATATGCTACTCCAATCCTTCATCCGCCGGAAACTCAAATACTCCACTCAAACCCATAGTAAGTTTTTCGTCAATTCCATCTGGCGGTGTCTGCCCCATCTTTACAAGATTATGGCACATATAAGCCATTCTTAATTCTTCCATGGCTTCTTTTGCTTTTTCTTCCGTGGAATATTTAGCAATAACAATGTCACTGACAAGATCATCTATCCCTGTAAGGTTCTTGTTCAAAAAATAGATTTCTCCATTAAACCTCTGAATAACTACTTGCTCATACGGAATATCAAGTTCTCCGTCCTGTGATATAACTCTCATGGCAACCTCCCTAATCTTTCATAAAGTCCGGTACATTCTCGTCATTCTCAACAGCTTTCTCCGGCTCAACTGCTGCACCGTCGGTCGCTTCGGATTCAGCTACAACAAACGGCTCTGAATTGGCATTTTCGGCAATTTCTTCCTGCGTCTGCTGATAAGTTTCATCCATCTGCATAAGAGACTGTTTTGCAATAGCATTAAGGTCTTTTGGATGCTTCTTGATTGCATTATTGCGCATCTTTCGAACGATCATTGATTCAGATGTATCAAGCCATGCGGCACTCATGTATGGTCTTGCGACTTCACACGAAAGCATATCTTCAATAGTCTTACAGTCTAAAAGTGCTTTCAAGATTTCGCCTTTCTTTTCGGCAATAGCTTTCTTTTCAGCGTCTGTTGCATCATAGCGTGTCTTTTTGCCGCCTTTTACAAGTCCGAAAGTCTCATTCAGAAGATTATTGCGAACATGAGCAAAAAGGTTTCCTTTTACGCTTTCACGCTCTGCTATCATATATTCAACTTTCCCATCTTTCATTTCCACCGGGTAAACAACACGGATAACTTTCTGCGAAAGTCCTTTTTCTTCCCATTCCGGCGGTGTAACTTCAATTCCTTTATGCTTTGGATATGTAAAATCGTCACCTTCTTTCACAAGCCATACCGGATATACCTTTTTAACATCAACACCAAAGTTTCGAAGAAGTGCATCATTTCCGTCTCCTTCGATCCCCATTTCTACTTCCTTGTACCAATTTCCATTTGCATCCTGTCTGCTTCTCAACTGGAAGTAGCACTCCCTCGGCACTGCATTGGCATTAAGTTGAAGGCTTGATACCTGTCCGATAACCTGTCTCAAATTAGATCCATTCAAGTTACTCATAGCGGCTTTGCTAGATGTAACAAGGTTGTAAATAGCGCTCATAGATGCCATGACGCACTGCTTAGAATAATCATTAAGCACAAGCCCATGCTCTGCAAAGTCACGTTCCATAAGCCCTATGTACTGGTTCGTATAATAGGAAAGTTGTGTATTCATTTCCTGTTTTCCCTGCGTAGATACTGCCGTATTTTCTGCCATAATTATTTATCCTCCATTCCACTTAAAAAAGCTTGAAGAGCTTCTGCCACGCGTCTTTTTCTATTGTTCCAAAATCTGATTTAATCATATCTATTCCTCACTTTCTCCGGCATTTACCGGTTCTTCATATTTCCTCACAACTGCCATCTTATCAGCACCATAGGTTTCCACCCATGCAATATCAACCGATTCATCCGTAACCGTCAACTTTGCGCCTTTGGCATTTACAACCGCGTCACCAGCTTTCACAGAATCCTCGGTGCGATACACATAGCTTCTTGTGCTGTTTGGGAATTTTGCTTTGATATACTGCATTTATCTGTAACCTCTCTTTCCTTTATTTCTCATATCTTTCTCGCAATACGGAAGAGAACAATGTCCGGCTCTTCCCCAGAACCCTTTACTTGCGCTCTTCCAACGCTTGCACGACATGCACCGCGCATCAGGCTGTGTGATGTTGTTCTTTGTGCCAACTCTTGACATTCTGATACCTCGCTTTCTAATTTTTGATGGTCTGATAGCATTTATCATGGTCGTTCCATTTAATAGGAATTGGTGCACCACAATCAATGCAATCCATATCAAACATTTCCTCATCCATATTCGTCATGTACTTGAAACGCTGTCCGCACTCACAATCTGCATAAATCGGTTTCAATGGTTCGCCAAAAAGTGAATCATCTCCGCAATTCATGCAATGGATGCCTTTGCTCTCTTTCTTCAAGCAGAAACCTCTTATCGCTCCGCATTTCTTACATTTCCAATAGATGAATCCTTTATATGTCAATCCGTGATAAGTCTCTTCAACAGGTTCTTTATGTTGTGCCGGTATGTTACTCGGAACTACAGCATTCGGAATTTTTGGAAGCGAATCAAGCTCTAACTTTGGTTTCTCAATCTCAATTTCTTTCGCGGAATCAAAATGAAGATAGTCTACCAACATGCTTGTAATCTTAGAGAAAAGTTCAACTGCTTTATCCCCGACATCAACAGAAATGCTCATTCCGTCTGCAGAAACTCTAATTTTCATTCTACACGCCCTCCACTTTCAACTGCTTGTCCTCGGAAACGCTCAAAAGAATTAACTGCGCATCCATATCCGGCACATTGAACTCATTCAGCGATTCTGCGTTATCAACAAAAATAGGAACGCTCACGCCGTATAACTCGCTTAATGAGCGGATAATATCGAGTCCGGCTACGATTTTGTGACCATTATTCAAATCTGAATATCCGACTCCATTTACGGTACACTCACAGCAATCTTTCATGCCGCCATTTAACTGCATTTCAAAGAGCTTGAAGTTTACTGTCTTAAAATGACTATTAATGGATTCAGAAACCCTATTCAGCTTGAAACGAATAAACTCTTCCAAGAGGTAAAGCATCTGCTCTTGGTCTGCAACTTTCTGCCCGATTTCTTTCTGTTCGTCTCTAAGTGTTTCGATTCGGTCATCAATCATAACGTTGTTAGCCGCCTGTGCGATAATCTTATTTACTTCATCAAGCTGACTCTTTAATTTTGCTTTATCAGCTTTCGCGTCCTCAACTGCCTTATCTGCACCCTTGGATTCTAACTCCGCAATATCAGCAAGCAACTTATCCTGTTTAGCCTTTAACTTGACATATTCCGCATTCTGCATATAATCAGCGCATTTCGGAATCTTAGAAATCTGTTCGTCAAATCCTTTGATAATGTCAATTTCTTCCGCTTCATTCAGTTTCAAGGTGTTAATTGTGTTTTCCAATTCCTTGTTATTCTCGGTCAGCTTCTTAATCATTTCAGCGCACGCATTTCCATCGTCAACAATCATGGCAAGCGTTTTCGCGTGTTCTTCATTAAATATCTCGATTGCATCTGCCTTTCTCTGCGAAAAATCGGCTCTTAAAGACTCTATTTTATCTTCCGGCAATCTTTGTCCGCATAATGAACAAACCGTTGTAGATTCGTCAAATACCCACTTGGAATCATCAAACTTCTTTTCCTTTTCCTCTTTGTACTTTTTCGCAAGGTCAGCTTTCTTAATAGTCTGTTCAGAAATTGTTTTCTTATTACTTTCAATAGAATCCTGCGCTTTTCTAATAGATGAACGAACATCCTCTAACTTCCGTTCGTGGTCATATTTGTGATTTTCAATCTCACGCTTCTTGCTTGAAAGCTCATTATCCATGGTCTGTGCGATAGCGGACATTTCAAACTGACAATGCATTTCTTCGCTGCGCATTTCATCAATCCGCACATCAGATTTCGCCATTAAATCTTCAAGTGCTTCAATCTTTCTCTCTAAATCGGCTTTTAACAACTCCTGCTCTGCCACATCTACATCAACCTTGGATTTCTCGGCTTCATCAATACGAACCGGAATTTCAGCCTGTTTCTTCTTCCATTCAGATAATGCCTTGGAAAACTTGGCACGAATATCGTCTGTAGACGGTGCTTTTTCCAATTCGTCAAGCAAAGGCGCGTATTTGGCATCTGTCTGCGCAAGTTCCACATCTGAAACATTTGCAACGAGTTTCATAAGAATATCTCGCTGATCTTTCCATTTCAAAGAAGAAAAATACTGCGGATTGGTCAGCATCTTAAACATTTCCTCACTCTGCGCCAAGCCGGAAATATAAGCCTTAAATTCAGCTTCGCTCTTTGGATAACCGTCAATCTCATAAGAATTTGGGTTTCCCTGCAATGATACCGTATTAGTTCCGCGCTTCTTAACCCAATTCTGCTTCTGAACCTTGGAAAGTTCCACTTCTTTCCCATCAACTTCAATAACTCCCACAACCTTGATTTCCACGTTATCAATGCGGTGTCCGTCCTTATCCAATGGTCTCACATTGAATTTTTCCTCGCCTGCACTGTTCTTGTTAAAAAGAAGCCATGTAAATGCATCAAAGATCGTTGTCTTTCCTACTGCATTCTGTCCTTTAATACTTGTCTTATTTGAGAAATTCACATCAAGGCTCTTAATACCTTTGAAATTCTCCATATGTAACGATTTCAAAATCATTCGCTTTTTACACCCCCACGATTCCTTTTATTGATAACTCATATGTGACTTTTTCCACAACGCGACCCTTTTTACACGTTTTCTTATATCTCCGGCTCTGCAATCTGCCGTATGTGCTTACCTTATCGCCTAAAGCAAGTGAGTCCGTATACTCTGCACCCTTTCCCCATGCAATGCAAGTGATTAAATCCTCTTTTCCGTTTTCTCTTATATTTTTGAGTTTCACATCACAGATTTTACGACCAAGTGGCGTTTCCCTAAGTTGCTTTTCCTCGATAATTCCATCAAGACTTACTTCATTCAAATGGTTATCATCCTCTGACTTTGTGATTTCATCAGCCATAACATACATAAGAATGGCTTCCCCAGATCCGGTTTTTACACGTCTAGTAATTATCTTTCCCTTGACACATACCCTTCCACTGATTCCTGTATCGCTGATTTCTTCATCAAACAGTACCGGAAGAATATCTGCAACACCGCTTCTTCTTTCAACTCCGATGAAAAATTTATAAAATTTCTTACCGTTTGATTTATGGCTTTCCCTTGGTGCTGATACAACATCACCGATCAATGTTATTCTGTTCTCCATTGCTTCTCCCTTCCATTTCTCTGTCAAGAACCTTTTCAAAGCCCTCTTTATCATTCTGTTTCTTTCGTTTCCCTGCCAAAAGTTCAGCAAGCATACGCTTTTCTCTCGTGGAACATCTTGTGCCACTTATATACACAACGCCTACCATGCATCCTCTCTCATTCTGCGATTTCTCTTAATTCGCTTGTCAAGTTCAGCTCTCTTTCGGTCTACTTCCGACCAGTAATACATAATTGCCGCAATTACTGCACCGGCTACAAATTTAATAGCCGCCATATTCCCGGCTGTGCCCTCACTATCCATATAGCAAGCGGCAACCAAGGAATACTCCATTGCAACCGCACCTATGATGAATTGGATTACTTTTTTCATTCATGCTCCTTTCTGCCACTTTATAATTTAGTACCAGTCAGAAACAAACGTTCCGAGTAACGGACATACAACAATATCTATAAAACGCACAGAACCATCTTCCATGGAATATGTAAAAGCCATTGCAGGCGTGTAAGTCGAATCTCCTGTCTGTATCTGTGCATCTCTTACAGAAACTCCATATGTTGTTTCCTCGTCAACGAAAATGCTTGAAAAACTTTCCGCAGAGTCTACCTTTGCCAAATAGTTGTCACCGCTACGAATTACCCTTGAATTAACTTTCTGAAATTCAAAATTGCTCATTTTAATTCTCCTTTCCATTATGTGTTTCGTTTTCCTCGCCCTGCTCACTATGTTTTGAAGCAGAACTCTCTACCATTCCAAGAACATATCCTTTCTGAAAATCTGTCATATTCGGAATGGCATCACGAAGTTTTTCGACAACTCGCTTTTCCTTTTCGCTCATACAATCACTTCCTTTCATGCGCAATATCTGATTTCGTACTCTGCTACAATGTTCAAGTCGCATCCGAAAATATACATTAAAATAGGAAGAAACTAATTTCTTTTGTACTTCCCATGCCAAATCATCCGTGAACGACTTGACCAACATTAGATAACCCTGCTCGGCAATGAGTGCTGTTCCTCTTGGACTCACGGTATCAATTCCTACTGGACGAAATCCGTCCAATTCAGTATTTTCAAGGTCTGACGGTTTCAAAACGAAATAATCTTCTCCCTCAACAAAATGTTTCTTGTTTTCAGCGAATCTGTGTCTTGCTGTTCCGTCTGGTCTTTCATGCACCATGTCAATGTCCTTGAATGTGACCACTCTTTTGCCTTTGTACTCTTTGATGGAAATATCCGCATTTCCAATGCGTACTAAATTATCCATACTTTCACTTCCTTTCTGTGATATAATATTTTCAAAAACGGAGGAATTAACATGCTTCTAAAAATTGAAAGAATAATATTAAAGAAAATATCTAAAACAAATTTTTCAATCGAACTTTCCGAAATAGGTAAATTCGATGAAGAAGATGTATATCAAGCGTTTTTGGATTTGCAGGATAAAGGATATGTAACAAAAGTAAGTACATCTGCGGATAGATCAAATTTTAGCTTTATAGTTTCTCCAAAAGGAAGATTTTATAAAGAATACTTTTTCCTTTCATTTTTGAGAAATATCCTTATCCCATTTGTCGTTGCCATAATCACGGCAACCGCCACATATCATTTAGAAAAAGTAGCAGATAGCTATTCCGACAGCAGCTCCAGCCAATGCACTTATGAATTGGACTCCGCCAATAATGAACGGCTCAAACTTATCAAGTAAGTCGCGCTTTTGTCTGAACGTCATTTTCTTCATGTTCTCACCTCTTTCCTGTTCATTTGATGTACATACAATAGCATATTAAATATACATTGTCAATAGTTTTTGTTGACTTAATGAACATTTAATGTTAATATAATTGTGAAAGGAGGGTAAAGGATGAATGAGCGAATAAAGCAAGTTCGGTTATCGACAAAATTAAGTCAAACCGAATTTGCAGAAAAAATTTTAGTCTCACGATCTGCTGTATGCAAAATGGAAAGCGGAGAAAATTCTCCATCAGAACAAACTGTTAAATTGATTTGTCAAGAGTTTAATGTCAATGAAGATTGGCTTCGCACCGGAAACGGAGAAATGTTTGTTGAATTATCAAAAGACGAACAGATTTCAGCAATGCTTGGAGAAATCCAAAGATTAGGTGATGAAAACTTTAAGTATCGACTTGTTTCTGCACTGTGCAAATTAAGCGAAAGCGATTGGACAGCCTTAGAAAATTTAGTAGATATGATTTCAGACAAAAAGTAAAAAAGAGCCAAGGGCAATGCGCAGACCCTTGGCTCTTTTCCTATTTTAATAAGTTACTTATGTATGCATATATGGTTTTTAACCAATGCAAATTTTCGCATTTTTCAATAAGTTTAATGATTTCATTTTTGTAGTACTCTTTTCCCAACCTAAAAACCCCCAATCATGTGCCCTATGTAGCGATACAGATATTATAGAACGTGTGTTCGGCATAGTCAATCCCCAATTATGGGCGGAGCCATGCCAAACCCCACCCATGCCAGAACTTGAAGTGTCCTTTCGGACAAGTCCATAGTATCACTGTAATATGCATGATTTCAACATTTTTCGGTCGCAAGTTTCGACAGAAAATGTCATTGCAGAGAAGCGGAAAGCTGTTTCTCAATCTCTTCTTGCACTTTTGCGCGCCAACGCATCGGCACTTCATCAATCGTCATTTTCTTGTCTACCAGAATACGTCTCACGTAGAATTTAACCATATCCTACACCTCACTTTCTGCGGTAATGCTTGCCAATTCTTCGATTGCTTCTGCGTTTGCTTCGTGTCCTGCTTTAAGCTCATCAATTGCCTTTTCCATTTCCGTCTTGGTTCTCAGATTAACGGTTACTGTATATGTACCATCTTCTGTGCCACTATCGTCCGTATTAGGAATATAAGAAAATCCCTCGCTCTTCAAATCTTCATACTCACCGGAAGTCTGATCATTGTGTGTAAATGTGACCTTTGAGATGTTCTCTTCCGAGAAGGCATCTGTGATTGTCTTGATTCCGTCAAAATCTTTCGACTGAATCTGAATATTGCCGAGACTCGCTCCTTCGGCGATCTCGAACTCTGTTTTGTTTTTCAAAATTATTTTGTCCATATTTTTATTCCTTTCTATGTGTAAATTTATGGGTTACTAAACTTATTTAAACGGCAGTTTTGGTGAAAACAATGGTCTTTATTTCGAGTGCCAAATCCTTATTAGCGGTTTTAGTACTTACATTAAAATACGCAACTGTGCATGGGCAACTGAATGGTCTGAGTGGAGAACACTTTAATTTGTATTTTTTGTTTATTTTTTAAACCAAGAACACCATTCATTTCTTTCAGTTTTGGATCTTACATATATACTATTTTTGCTATCGATCACACTTATAACGATTTGAACGCTATATATAGAATTAGTACCAAATGCAATGAGAATTGACCAACTTGCACCTGGCGAATTTTCTAATTTATTAGTGTCCCCAATCATATATACTCCAGATGTGTAATAATTTAAATTGCTACCATCTGGGATAAAATCGAAAGTTCCTAATCTGCCGTTTAAATCAGCTACCTGTTTCGCAAGTGTACCGTTTATATTCGGGTTCGCCTGCCTTGCATCTAACGCATATCCGGCAACCGTGGTTGTCTGATTATTCACTACACTTGTTTTCGTGTCCGGTGGTGTTTGCCATGTGCCATCTTCTCTTAGATATTTACTCGTTCCTGCTGTAGTCGATGGTGCAGGAACTAGACCGGCTTTCGCACCAGCACCTGATTTTACAAAATTGGAATATGTTGTATTGTTATCAGCGTTCCAGTCCATGCACAACCAAAATGTACCATCATAAGTAAATATATGGGTCGCATTATTATAGAAGAAATTTCCGCTTGCATAAGAAATAGCCGCCTTATTCCCGTTCCGAACATATCCTATGGTTTTCGCCCCGGTGCCATTTACATTAAGTGTAAGGTTCCCGGTTGTTGGATTTGCTGTGCCCGCCGTATCCGTAAATTTAACTGCAATGCTCGTACCGACTTGTAATACAAAGTTTGCCAATGTTGCAACTTTAGCCGCCGCAGCTCGACCTGTCGCGCAAGTAGCCAGCGGTTTTTTCAAAACCTCAATTGCTTTTTTGTCGGTTGCGGACATTAGACCGTTAGATGTGGTTGTCGCTGGCGCGCTTGCTCCTGCAGATGGTCCGCTCATCCAATAGTCTTTCGTATCTGCTCCCGGTGTTTTCCCTGCCGGAACATTCTTTTTCGCAATGTAAAGCGTGTTGTTATGCATTACTGCATCTAACCGCTTGTAAGGCAAGGATGCGTCATAGACATCCTTTGGCACAATTGCCACTCTTCCTGCTATAGCCATTCTAAGCCACCTCCCAATTTAAATTTCCGTCATTGTCAACGACAAAGTTATATGCCGAATTGTCCGTATAAACCAACTCCCCATCCTCATTCACATCAAACTCTGCCATTTTGAGTTTTTTGTTAATCTCGCTTTCGATTCCCTGCGCCCGATCTGCGCTGTCCTTGGCGTCTGTAGCAGATTTTGCCGCGTTGGTTTCGGATTCTCCTGCACTTTTGGCAGATGCTACAGCCTTTGCAGATTCAACCTTAATGTCTGCAAGATAATCCGGGCGCAGATGCTTTTCTTGGATACTTCCCTCTTTCACGATTGCGGACACCTTACCGTCACTGCCGATTGCAAATGCGATTGTATCAGAATCGAGAAATTCATACTCTGTAATCAGAGATGATAAGTCCACATTCTGCGTTGTGCCATCATCCAACGTGATAATCAGCTGCTGTTTCTGCGAATCATAAGCAAAGTTTACCGCCAGTTTTTCCAGCTTGGTATCAATCATAGCCTTGGAACCATTCATCTTTACCACAGTCAGCGTACCGTTGGATTCATCCCAAAGGATTTCCTTTACAAGTTCGTTAGCCTTGGTCAAGTCAACTTTCGTGGTGTCGAGTGCGCACACACGATCGTCGATTGCATCAATGCCGCCCTCTATGTTGTTCATCCTACTTTGATTAATTGCTGTCTTTTCACTTGGAAGATTCTCCCAATATTCGCGGCTATAGATTTTCTGATATGCCATCTGATCACTTCCTTTCTAACGCGGATAGTCTGCGTTCAAAATCGTTACATCTGTCCTGCAATTTCTGTATCATGGCAGTGTTAAGCGCAATAAACTCTTTATAGCACAATGTATACATATCATTTGCGCCACCATTCTGCTCTAAGAATTTTTCCCATTCCTCATTAGATTCAAAATCTTTTTCGGAGAATACCGCATGTTCCAGTCCGTAAAACTCATTTTCAGATATGTCACAATCCGTCATTGCCTGTTCGACATCCTGTGCAACAAATCCCATGTGCATTTTTTCATCATTTTCTATGAGCCGATATTCCATCGGTTGCAGCAACTCAAAAAATCTTTCAAACCGATCATCCGCTAACAGCTTTCGGAAATCTTTTTTCTTTCTACGGTCAGACGTTGTTTTCCAACCACCGGAAGAATACCCACCGGCAAACGGATTTTCTGTAGTTCCGCAATACACAGAACTAGAACTTGGAATAAGATTTCCCTTTCCGGAAATTTGCACATAATCATTAACTGTAATGCCATGTAGATAATATGCAGTCGATGCTTTTATGCACTGTGTCGCACTTTCTGCAGTTGTTGCTGAATCTGCTGTTGTTGCATGATCTGCCGTACTCGCATGATCCCCTATGGCTTCCCCATTCTGATCTGTTACAGTGCCTAGATCAATGAGTATGTTTTGCAGCATTGGCCTTCCTCTTCCATCGAGTCCAATAATTACAATGTCATCACCAAATGCTGTTGAAAGAAAATTCAGCGAATCAATGATTGTTACTCTTCCATCTCCATCAAGCTGAAAATTAGCGGAATCAATGGTTAGCGTGTTTGCCTTAAAGTTTACCTGTCCGGATTCGATATCCACATTCTCGGGGCTCATGGCAAACTTGCTTCGGATTTCATCTTCTCCGACTTTTTTGCTAACCTCTGCCGTTATACTATCTGCAGTCTGCGTAATATTCGACTTCAATTCTCCTTCAGCATCTGTAGCACGCTTCACCTCTGTAGCAATGCTTTCAGCGGTCTGCTCAAATTTGGAAGATGTATTTTTTTCTAAGTCATCATACTCTGATAACAGATGATCGGCATTTCTCTCTAACTTGCTTGTCCGTCTCTGTACGCTTTCAATTGTATCTCTGATAGAATTAACCTTTGCGGAGTGCGTCTGCGTGCCCTGTGCCGAGATTGAATCTCTCTTGCTTTGTACTCCGGTTAAAGTGCGTTGCAACAGATACGTTTCAACAATTTCTCTTGTGGTATTGAATCGGATTGGTTCCCCAAGTGTCAGACATGGATTTCCGACACAAGTGCAACTTTTAATCGGCGTGTATGCCGCCTGTGCCATAATAGGCAATAGGTTATTTGCAATCTGTTCCAGCTCCGCTCCGGTCTTGTCTGATACAAGAAAGTTTCCTGTAATCGAATAGTTGTTTCCGGAAGTTCCAACAATAGCACCGGCATTATCTTCACTTGTCTTGATTTCGAGCTGTGTGATTGCCTTGCTTTGAAAGTCCTCATAATCAAACGTGATGTAGTGTCCGGTCATGGACTCTGTGTTTGCATCAGACGGGAATAAATTGTCAGACGGAAACAAATCCTCTGCCGGATAAAGTGCGCTTGTGATTGCTTTTAGAAAGACATATTCAAACTTGCCATTCCGGTTGATATTTCCAAAGCATCCGTTAATCTCACAGATTGCCGTTACAACCGTTTTCCCACTGATAGCGGACTCTTCTGTGACTACGCTTGAATCGTCCGTCTGTGTGGCTACAATCGTCTTATTTACCGTCATAGAATCGTTAGGCAACGTTGCTACCGCCTGTTCGATTCCAAGATGCGCAAAGAAACTATTGCGGAACTGTTTAAGCGTCATTGGAAAGCTAAGTCCTGCATACCAAGACTTTACATCTGTATTGATAATGTCGTACATTGCGTCATATGCCGTAATCTGCCGTTTTGTACGGTCAGCCGTAGGAACATCGGATGCAACCTTAAAAACTCCGTATGGCATCGGATTTTCGCTATCTCCGTCAATCGTTTCTTCGATAGAGATTGTCTTTCCAATAATGTTTCCTGCGGTGTTCCGTGCCGTGAATTTTACGCAATTCGCTTCGCACGCTCCAAACTTTAATTCAGACTCCGAACAAAGACTTTCTTCAAGCGCAAACGTACCGATTTCAAGCATCGAATTGTCTATCTTCTGGTTCGTTCCAACGACAGATATAACCATCTGTTTATCTGTCGAGGAATCCCAATACTTTTCTTTCAAACTACTATTTATCATACACACCACCTACAAACGAAAATTTTATTGGGTCGTACTTAATCTTCCCATTCGCCACAGAATAGAACGTAGGCTGAATATCAGCGATATATCCGTACTGTGTTACATATCCGCGTTTCTCCGGCACGTATGCCGTGATATAGCCGCCGCGCTCCTTTGCCTTGGTATAGTTCTTCTCAATATTCTTCCAAAAATCATCAAACTGCTTTTCGGTCAGCATGGCTTTGGTTTCAAACTCAACCTTTAGGGCTTTCAGTTCCACGGCATCACGATGCTCATATCCGTTTTCATCCGTCCAAGGGTCTTTATCCTGCATGTTTACATAGGAACTAAACGTGTCCTGCTTTATTAAATTGTTCGGTATGGTATAATTGCCAAACTTTACTAAATATCCGACATATCCCATCGTTTACCTCCTAAAAATGGGTATAAAAATAGCGCCTACCGTTTGGCAGATGCTATCCATTTGATTAAATTTTAAGCTACTACTGATTCCCATTCAGATTTATAGGGGTGTCGTTTTGTGACACGCCCTTAACAGAATCGTCAATATTTGAAAGACTTCTCCTGTAATTCGTACCTCCATACATTTTTATCGGAATAAAAAAGAGGAAGCCACTTGTGAAATCACATTGGTTTCCTCTTTCGTACAGTATGGCGTTCGAGTAAGTAATCCGCTTCTTCACGGATAAGGTTGTTTCCTTAGTAATAAGGATAGACTATTTTTGATTTTGTGTCAATCCGCTTTTGAATTAAAATAAGCCGTGTTTCCACGGCTTATACTTTTATTCTTCTGCCACTATTGAAAATTTTACTTTTGAATTTCCATAATAGCTTGTACTGTATTCTGTGTCAAAAACATTCGTGTCCATAGGCACTTCAAAATATATTGAACCTTTCGTTTTTTTACCCGGACTAAGCGTTGTGTCAAATGTGCTGTCTATGTAATCAACAGCATAATCGTCTGCGTATGCCGAAAAATCATATCCAGAAATGTCTTGATCTTCATCTGATATATTTTCAAACTCGAAATCTAGTTTCATAAACGCATTTCCATCATCAGGACTTTGATACGCAACATCGTCCAATGTTAATTTTGCAGATGAAAATGTTATTATCAAGTCATTAGTCTCAACCGAATCGCCTAATGTGAAGTAGTCATCGTATGAATCGGTCGATTCTTCCGTTTCATCGTCCAATACTTCCGCATCTCGACTGTTTTCAACTTTTTTAGGTTGGTCTGAATCACTTTCGTCAAATACAAGTGCCGCAAAAATAAAAATAATTATCGCAACTATTGAACAAGCCAGACCCGCAATTGCAGTTCCATGTCCTTTCCATTTTTGCGTAAGTGCAATTATTGCGCATACGAGACCGATTATTGCAGGAACTACACCTATCGCAACACACGCTAACAAAATGCCTGCTATTCCGCACACTAAAGATGCAATTCCCCATCCACTTTGTTTCATGATCAAATTCCTCCCAAAAATCCTTTAACTCATTTCAGTAATCCAAAAGAATCTGTCACGTAGTAGTCGGAATCTTCCGAGTCCTCATTCCAGACAACTAGGGATAGTTGTATGTTGTCAATATTCTTTATTGGCAAGCTCACAATGTTATCATCCATTGTCCACCACGTTACATAGGCTTTTTTATGTGGAGATAGATCTTGATATAACGCTCCTTCTGCCATAACATCATTTACTGATGATGTGTCAGAATTAACCGTAATATTATTGTCTGTAATATTTTCGATTGTCAAGCAAGCTATAAGTTCGTCCGGATATGTTCCCTTCTTTAGCCCTGTAAAGTAAACCCTAATGCTCGAATCTTCGTATGCAAGTCTGTTGATTTTCTCTTTCACGGTTACTTTGCAAGACATCACTTTCTTTCCGACTTTAGCTTTGATCGTTGCCGTTCCGGATGATACCGCCGTAACAATTCCGCTTTTACCTACCTTTGCAATGTTTGGTTCGGTTGAACTCCATTTAACTCTTGCTTTTGTTCCGGTAACTTTCAATTTCTGTGTTTTCCCAACATCAAGCGAAATGGCTTTCTTGTTTAATTTGATAGTTGCCGCCTGCGCAACAATCTGTCCATCATCTGCATTTTGGATTGGCATAGCCGAAATCAAAACGGCAAATGCCAACCCAATCGCTACTAATAATCTTTTTGTACTTCTCATAATGACTCCTTTCTTGTGATATGATTTATTTAGAATTATATCACGTTCGATTATAGAAGTCACTAAAAAACATATACATTGTCTCCGGTTCGATTGTAATATTCTCTACCATAATCCCTTGCGGCTTTTCCTATGTCGTTTGTAGTAATTCCGAAATTTTTCTGTAAAATAGCTTGTAATAACTGATTTTGCTGTCGTAATAAGGAAACCTCTTGCGCAGATGTTGAATTGATGGCATCTTTGATTCCGGTAATTTCTTGACTTCCTGCGACCGCTGGCTTACCTCCGACTGTTCCCATAATTTCCGGAAGTCCATTTTCTCCGACTGTTGCTATGCTATATTTATCCATAAAACCGCCCGTTGCATAAGCCTTTACTTTAGGTAGGCTCACTTTCGGCACAAGATCGACTCCGCTCCACTTTACCTTTGCTACTTTAGCCGCCGCAGAAACAACACTGTTGAACCCTCTCAAAACGGTATTCACTCCACCGATCAATGAATTTATTGCTGTTTCAATTCTTGAAATTACGGTGTTCATTGCCCCGGCAACACCACTTTTCACGCTATTCCATAATTTGCTGAATATTTCAGCTACACTTTCTTTCATCTTCGAGAAAGCATTTTTTATCGGGGTGGTTACATGTTCTTTAAACCAACTAGAAACACTATTCCACGCACCGGTTACCGCTGTCTTTGCCGCGCTAAAAGCTTTCTGAATAGATTCTTTTGCTGAGCTAAAAGCATTCTTGATAGGTGTTGTAACATGCTCCTTAAACCAACCGGAAACCACCGCCCATACAGATTTCACAGTTGTCCATAGAACCTTGAATGCGGTTGATACTGCCGATTTCAATAATTCAAAATTCTTCTTTATTGGCTCTATTACCTTTGATTTAAACCAATCAGAAACAACAATCCATACAGCCTTGACAATGATCCACAATCCTTGAAAGATTTGACCAACTCTTTTCGAAAATCCTTGGAAAAATGAAACAATAGGAGTTATAACATTAGTATTGAACCATCCAGAAACTGTTTTCCATACACCGGATATATCTTTCCATAAAGAAGAGAAAAAACCGGAAACAGATTCCCATAATCCCTTAAAAAAACCGCTTATTGGCTTAATCACATTAGTATTAAACCAATCTCCTGCTTTTGAGAAAATTCCTTTTATTTCTTTCCAATGATCCTTGACTACTACAGCCGCCGTTGCAACACCGGCTACTATTCCTGCGGTAATCGCTGCAGGTGCTGCCGCTACCCCTAAAATAACCGCTCCGACTGCCGTAATCGTAACTCCGACAAGCATAAGTGCTTCATTAAGCCAACTGAATCCGTTCTTTAACATGGTCACAAAGTTTGATATTGCAGTAAATGCGCCAATCGCAACAGAGCCAATCCCGGTTATAGCTTTTGCTACCGGGCTGATAAAAGAAAGTGCGCTCTCTGCCGCACCGCTACCGAATAAAGCTTTGACACCAGCTGAAACAGTTGTTCCAAGTGTAGCAAACGCCCCACCTATTTTTTTTGACAAAGCGGTAGACAATACTGCCGAGATTCCCTCATTTGCCGCAATTTCAACGCCAAGCCTTGATGCAAGTGAACCAGCTATTGCTTTTGAAATGGAAGTTCCGATTATATCAAGTGCGGTTTTTGCAAGATGTAATCCAAGAATTTTTTTGATTGTCAGCGCACCGATTATGATTCCAACTGTTTTTACATCTAGGTTGCTTAAAAACTCCTTTGCTCCGTTCCATACATCCTTCCATGAAATTTTACTTAATGCTGTCGTAACTGTATCAAACGCGCCCTGCGCCCACGAATTAAGCGTTTTAGCCAATAATGCAAAGTCAAAGTTTTGGAAAAACTTGTTTATTCCGTCTGCGATTGAATTTCCAAATTGCTTCCAATTAAATGTCGTTCCAAACGAATCCAATCCATGAAGCACCGTGTTTAATGAATTTGCGATCAGTTTTCCGGTTTCTCCGAAAAGCGTTGTTCCTTTTTGCCCTTTAAATAGTCCGTTAAGGAATTTGGCTAATCCCCTTCCAAAACCTTCAGCTTTTGCATACACTTTTTCCCATTTAATTTTTTTCATTGCGTTAATTAACGCACCGGAAATAGACTCTCCCAACTGTTCAAGGTCTTTGATTTTGCTTTTGAATTTCTTAAAGATGGTGTCCGTCTGAACTAATCCACCATCAGCACCGGTGCCGCCACCAGCACCTGAACCAGATCCAGAACCAGAACCTTTATTCCCGGAACCGGAAGTATTATCTTTACTTTGTTTTGAAATAACCTTTAATTCATCAAATGCACGCGTTGCCTGTTGGATTTCCTTTTTTGCTTTCTTGGCATTCTTTGCGATACCGCCTGTGTTTTTCCCTGCGCTTCCTGCGGCATCACTTAAATCGTCCATGCCATCAGACGCGCTTCCAATATCATCAGCAAGACCGCTGATTCCTGCCCCTTTGCTTGCTTCATATCTCCATCCAAAGATAGAACCTAAAGCATTTGTTACCATTTCCGCAAAGGAAATAACCTTCTGTAGAACTGCATTAAGTACCTTGATAAATGGCTTGAATGCATTGATTAAACCACCACCAACAACCGCTCCAAGTGCTTTGAAGTTCTCTTTAAGCATGGTTATCTGGTTATGCCATGTATCGGCTGTACGTGCGAAATCTCCGGTGATATTGGTTGTATGTGCAAGCACATACTGATAACGCAACATGGCTTTTTCAGCCTGTGTCATTGAGGAAACGTTTGCATCAAGTCCTTGTTTTAACGCCCATTCCTTTAATGTTGCCTGTGTCAAGTCGATACCATAACGCCGCATAGGTGCCGTAGTACCGGAAAATACAGATTGCAGACTCTTGGCAATATCTTCTTGACTCGCATCATAGAATGAAGCCATATCTCCGGCTAATTCTGTCAACCGGATAGACATTTTTGCCATCTGCCCTTGCGGAATATCAAGGGCGGTTCCCATTGCTTGGAAACGGCTTGCAAACTGTTTCGCAGACAATTCGGACATACCAAATTTTTCAATTGATGTTTTTGCGAAATTGTTAATTAGGCTTTCATACTGCCCGAATGTCTGCCTTACAACGTTCTCAACCTCTGTCAGTGAGGATGATATGTCAATGGCGTCTCCAAGTAGCCTAAATCCGCGAAATAAAGCCCAATACGTTGCATACACTTTTCCGATTGCAGACGCAAGGGAAAACGACTTCTTTGCTACAGCGGATGCACTTGAACTAAATCCGCTAAATGAGCTTGTGATGCTTTTTGCCGCTGTTCCTGCCGCTCCACCGGTACGCGATAATTTTGCCAATGCGTTTGTCATGTCAATAATATTCCGGCTTACACTAGGGGCTTTCGACAGTTCGGACATAAGCTGTCTCATTGCCGTAGCAAGTTTCGGGATATTTTCAATCGCCTTGGTGGAACTCTGGTAGCCAAGCTGTTTGATTGCAGATGCAAGGTCGGTCAGACCCTTAACGGATGCCGACATTCCAGAAATCCCTTTTAATGCATTGGAAATCTGACGCATAGAACCAGCCGCAGCATTAATCTGCTTGCTGTTGATAGAGCCTAATTTGCTTACATTTCTTGCAACCGCAGAAAAAGTCCGTGTATCAATTCCACGCATTGCCGTCATTGCCCCTGCAAGTCGGCTTACCCCTGTGGAAAGACTATTCAGATTCCCGGTACTAAGTCCAGAAAGCGCGGAAGATAATCTCCCAAGCCTTGTCACAAGCGCATCAATCTGACCGCTTGCCTGTTGTGCCTGTGCTTGGATTTTTATTTCAAGAGACTCTAATTCCATTTATCCACCAACTTCCTATAACTTTTTTAGGTTAGCGGCTATCTTCCACATTGATAGCCGGTTAAAAAGACGGTAAGATTTGACCCCTACCGCCCTTGAATTACTTTTTCAGTTTTCCCTTTTTCAGAAGAGAAATCATCTTTGAATTTTCCCCTGATGTAAACTTAAAATTGGAAAATCCGTTCTTTTTTGCGATTTCCGCACGATGTTCTTTCGACACATCATCTTCCCCAACCGCTTTTAATGCTTCGACTATTGAACCGGAATTTCCGGTATACTTCGGATAATACTTGGTTTTGCATTTCTTTGCTCCTTTTACAACAATAACTGTGTGTCCTTTTATGCGTGTCACAAGAATATCTCCGTTGTGAAGAATAAACCCGGCATGATAAGAACCCATATCATCAAACAAACCGGATTTCAAAATTACCGGTCGTTCATTGGATGTATTGAAATCTCCCACATCCTTACCGGATGCATAGATAATACAAGCACGTACAAGGGAAGAACAATCGCATTCCGTCTTAATCTTTGTGTTGATACCATGTTTAATGACTCCGTAGCGTTCCGATTGGTCATAGCCGATATTTTTATTGTCAGATGCAATCTGCATAGCTTCGGCTAACTTCTCCGCAACCTTATTATCCTTTGCTCTTAACACATTCCATCCCTTAGAATGGTTGTAAAACTTCTGCGTAGACACTTCCTGTCCGGTCTGGTCTCCGGCTTTCCCGCCAGAATAGCAGTTTCCGTGTTCATCGTGCCGCGCACTTCCGATAATTACTGCCATAGCAATACCTCTTTTCTTAAACTATCTTTGGCTTTGGTAAATGTGATTTCCTTGATTTAGCCGCCCATGCTTCTTCCGCTTTAAGCATTTCTCGTATCTCTGCATCGGGATCGTCCGTATTCTGCTTTTCGATGGAATCATAGCAAGTTTCTTTCACGTACTTGCTATTACCCTTGCCAAATGTCGCGTCTATTGCTGTCACGAGTGCTGACGTTGCATATCTGCCAAACCACATATACATTTCCATATCGCGTTGCTTCCATTCTGTCTTATATGCATCCACATAAGGCTTAAGCAACTCTGGATTCATCATATCTATATCATCAACGGAAAATCCGTAGCCTTTCGTTGCCATAAGGTAAAATGGACGGATTTCCGCAACGTAATATTCCCATGTTAATTCTTGGCTTTCGCTTTGGATGGGGTCTTTTTCTTCTCCTGCTCCTGTGCCTGTGCTCTCTCCAACGACTCCATCATCTGCGCTAAAAAACCGTTTGTCATCATTTCCTCCTGCATATCAGCGAATAAATCCATGCAGTTAATCTCGTTTGTATCAATCGAATCACAGAGAATGTTAGACACCTTCTCAAACTGCCTATCGTATCCGTTGTTCGTTTTGTAATCATATCCAAATTCGTCATTGTGATGCATCTGCAATCCAACAAGAAGCGTCTTAGGAAGTGTTTCAAGAAGAATATCTTCCATAGAAGAAATATCTTCCATGTCCTGTGTTTTCATAATATCCTGTAAGATATGTGATTTTAACGATGGTCTTGTTGCAAACTGAATTGTATATTCTTTTCCACCTAATTTAACTTTCATGTTTTACCTTGCCTTTCTGCCCTATATTGGCAAGGGGCAGTGTTGCCACCGCCCCATTGTTGCTTATCTTATTGCTTCAAGTTCTGCTATCGACCGTTCATCCTCGCCTACCGGTGCGGTCGATTGCTCGTCCGACAGGCTTTTTACCCCACCACTGTTACAGTGAATGTTCCATCGTTGTTATCAACGACAGACAGCTTATCTGTAACAAGTTCTGATGCTGTACTTGGAATAACTGTTACCGTCATTTCAAGGATTTCATCGTTTCCACCTACATCGTTAGGTGTGGCTGTTGCAGTTCCTACATATGCGTACTTCGCTACACCGCCAATGCCGTCCGTTCCGTACAGATGGATAATATCAAGTTTTTTATCTCCATATCCATCCACCTTTGAAAGATATTCTTTTTCAAGGTTTCCTGTGATTTCTCTTGAATCAGAAGTCTTAATTCCTTTTTCAAAAGTCTGCTGATCATCTTCCATTGTGGTTGATTCAACAGTGTTTGGTGGTGATGCAGGACTTGGAACTGACTTAGCAGCAACCAAAAGATTGTATGTTCCTGCAAAGTCAGCCTGTTTGTCCGTGTGCTCTTTTACAATGACACGCGTTTTATAACTTGTTGATGCCATATTTTCTACTTCCTTTCTGCTTATAGCTGATCTAAATGCTCAATGTTTCCAATTACGCGAGTTGCACGGAATGTAACCGTTCGCACTTGCTTGGAAATTGTTTGGATTACATTTGATACCTCAAACATTTGTTGCTTAAAAAAAGACACCGCATATGTTGCGATGTCCTTAGTTGCTTTTCTTGAACCTTTGTTTGTAATTGTGATCTGAAATGTTGGGCGAATTGCATTGATTGTCTTTGCTTCATTGGTTCGTCCGGCTTCTGTGCCACCGATTTGTCTGACTAAAAGTGTCGGGAATGTTGCAGTTCCGCCCGATTCTTCATCTTGCGTCACTTTAATTCCTCTTACCTTGCTCTCCATGTACGATTTCAAAAGGGAACATAAGGTATCTTCAAAATCAAGCGCCCAACTATTTAACTCATTTTCCACCGAATACCTCCCTTGCAATCTTTACATACTGTTGAATAATCTGTTGTTCCGCATTGTACATAGGCATTGTGGCTTTGATACCGTGGGTATAACGCCATGTTTCGGTCTTATCATCCCAATAGTACCAACCATCTTCAAAAGCGTGTATTTGCCCCGGATACGTGCCGACACCGAATCCAAGTTCAGGTGCTTTTGGGTTCTCTTTGGAGTTATAAAAAATACCGGCTCCAAACTCTACCGCCAACAAAGTATAGAACGGTTCTCTATCTTCTGACGTTACCGTTTTTCCGGTTGCAATCAGAATCGCGTTCGAGGTCATTAACTGTGGTGCTTTATCTACCCTTACCGTTATCGTGTTCCCTATTGGAGATTTCGATATTTGTTTTATTGCCACTGTCTGACCTTCCTGTGCAAGCCTAGAAACAAGTAAATCGCATTTAGCCTGTAAACTATCGCGGTACTGTTCTAATTTCTTTATAGCGTCTTGTATGGACTTAGTGGATAGTGTCATTGAAATAGGTTTTGCCATATCTTGATACCTTTATAGCATTTTCTACTGCTTCTCTTACTCCTTCTGAAACTGATTTCACAATCTCTTCGTGTGCTATCGGAATGTCCTTCTTATCTCCAATTTTTCCAATAAATTCTACCTCGTTTCCACCATAACGATGCAATTTTCCATCTTCTCCCATTACGGTCATACACATTTCAATCTCCCTCCATGTGACTGCCTACTTAATATTCTTCCTGAGAAGAAACAAATCCGTGGTCAGCCCTTCATCAGCAACGCCTTTTACGATGTAGTCTGCGGTTTCTGAATCCACAAGTCCATCATCAGTGCGTTTGACTTCCGAACGTTTCCACACCACATCACCGGCTTTAAGTGGCAAATATCCTTTATCCGTGACAAGCTGACAGTATGATGTACTATCATCAATTCCGAATTCTTTCACAAGGGCCTCTGACAACTTATTGCTGATATTAGCTTGGAATGTTGTAGGTTCTGAAAACCCTTCAACCTCCTCGCCTTTTGGAATCTTGTTGCCTTCGGAATCTAAATAAGGTACAAAGTTTCCATCGGAATCCTTGTACCCTTCATAGACAATATCTCCATTTTCGTCAGTTTGTGGGATGAATACCCTCTGACCGGATTGCGAATACTTCATTTCCTGCTTGTTAATGTCAAGCATTGGTGTTTTCCTCTGGGATTCCGGCAACACTCGTCAGAAGCGATAACACTCCGGCAAGGACTGATGCAGAAAGAACATATTTCCAATCCACCGCGCCCATAAATGCCGCCGTTCCAATTCCGGCAATCGCCGCCTGTGCAACAGTCTTGATTGCTCGGATTCCGGCTTTCTTAGTCCAATCCTTCCAATTCCTCATGGCTTTTATCTCCTTTCCCTATATGAATCTCTTCAATCTCATGTTTCATTTTCGTAACCATTCCATTTCCACCTAACGCATGGTACGCATCATACATCTCACAGAAGTTTTGATAGGCATATGACGGTATTTCTCCGATTCTGGTGTACTTTGCATGGTATTCAATAAGCTGGACGCGCAAAAGGAGCATTGTTCCTTTACTATTCGCATCCCTGCTTTTCTTTTGTTGTTTAAGAAGCCAAACTATATATCCAAGCACTATCGGTAGTACTACAAGATAAGTTTGAATCAAAATACTTTTCATTTGAATCTCCTTTTGACGCACTGCCCACCACCGCTTAATGTGCGCCGCCTGCAACCATAATGGTCACGCTCAATCTTCTTTAATTACATTGCTTTTACAAACGGAAACACTCCAACAAAAAGGCTTTCACGGTCTTTCCATGTCCGTCTCACACCGTTTTCGGAGAAACTTGCCATGTATGCTTCTCCTGCCTGCGACCGGTCGTACACTGCCAAATTGACCATAATGTTTTCATAGTTCTTAACATCACTGTCAATCTGGTCTTGCGTGTATGTGTCCGGATAGTTCCGTCTGCCGATAATCTCTTTTCTTGCCTGCTCTAAAAGCTGTTCAATCAAAGGGTTACATTCTTTTTCATCAAACACAACTTTATCGGACTTTTCTCCGGTCACTTCATCCTCTACCTCTTCTATATGAAATTGTTTTAAACGAATTTTTACCTGTTCGACAAGTGTGTATGACATAAGCGATCTCCTACAGATTAAATTTTGCAATCAGAATTTCTTTCAGTTCCGCACCGCTTGTCGCTTGTGCGTTTTCAATTCCATGCTCTGCGGCAAGTTTTTGCAAGTCTGCGGTACTCATTCTGTTGATTTCGGTCTTTGTATACCCAACGGAAGGTGCCGGAGAATTATTCTCCGGCACCTCTTCTCCTGCGTTATACCATTTACCATTATGAATCACTATATATGGATATTTCATAGTTGCACCCCCTACTCTTCGCTATGAACCTCATATACGAATGTGCTATCCATATTCTCGTATGATGGAAGTACAACCTCGGATGCGAATGTTGACATCTTCATAGGTGGTCCATACTCTGTCTTTGTAGCGACTGTAATACCTACACCATATGTTGTTACATCAACATCAGCTACCTGTCTTGCAGTTCTTTCTTCCGGTGTAGTGCCAAACCAAGTGCTGCCAAGGCTGCCTTCTGGAAGAAGTGTAACCTTGTTATCCGGGTAGAAGTACTGTTCTTTGCCATCATCATCAATGTACATCTTATCGTAAAGTACGATAGTGAGCTTCGCCCTCTTCTGTACCACCGAAATAACAGTATCATCGTCAACCTCAATAGTTGCTGTAAGGTTCTGTGCAAGAATTGAGTTTCTTATTTGTGCATTGTCAAGCAGATATTGGAATGTATTGCTGTTCATAAGTGCGTATCTAGCAATCTTACCCTGCTTCTGTAACTTCTTTCTTGCATTGTTAAGGTCTGTAAGTGGCTTTGAATTAGCTGTATCGCTCCACATGCTTGTGCCGGATAACTTTGCGTAATGGTCTTTTGCGTATGAGCCATCCTTATCGTAATCATAAGCGTACTGAACGCCATCACTTACAATAGCAATTACCGGATGACCTGCATTTGTAGAAAGAAGTGACATTCTCATACGCTCCGGTACAACTTCTGCACCGCTTACAAGGTTGTTAGTATCGTCATATACGCTTGATAAAGCACTTGCAAGGTAAGGGTCGTCTTCTGATTGAATACGCTCGATTTCAATCATTTCCTCTTCACCAACTGTCATTCCCTCGCGGAAAAATGCCATCTGTGTTTTTTCCTTACTTAATCCGCCTCTAGCTCTAAGAGTTGGGATTGTGTCAAAATTAGATGGCGCAAGTGAAACCGGCAAACCCTTGTGTGTCTTAATCCAACTTAAATCAAGTCCCTGCTTCTTTCTTTCTGGAAACCACTGTAAACCAAGATAAGGTATCTGATTACTAGCGTTTTCTGTTGCCGATAATGCAATAGACTTACTGTCTAATACTTCATTAATTAACATCTATTTACCTCCTGTTATTATTCAAATACAATCATTGGAAGAGCTGTTTTAACTGCTGCGTCATATGTAACGCCGGAATTTGCTTCTGCTACTTTCGTGTTAAGGTATGCTTTCTTGAGCAGTACTCCTTGTGGTCTGTCCTCTGTTACATCAAATCTCAAAATGCCCACTACTGTAGCTGTATTGTCAGCCTTGCCATTTGCTCCGATTGGAGTACCTGCTTTGACAATCCTCTTGCCCTGTGCGTTTTTAGTTGTTACGCCATCAAAATCAAGTGTTAATGGGATTGCTTCATTAGGCTCTCTCTTTAAAATCTGAACATCTCCTGCGTATAAAGTTTTTTCATACTGCATATTCATTTCCTTTGCCATTTTTTACCTCCTGTTATTGTTGAATGTAATGTGATAAAACGTCATTGCTCTTAGGTGCATTAGATATAAGGCTTTCTGCTATCTTTTCAGCATTTGTCTTATTATCTGCACCGGCTTTATTACCGCCAGCCGCGCCACCGCCCGGATTCGTACTGCCTTTTGCAATCTCCTGCTCCTTGGCTTGTGCTGCGGCGGTCTCTTTTTCAGAGATAATCTTTCCAAGAACGTCATAATCAAAACTGCCATCGTCTTTTACGATTTGTGTTGCCTGCTCTGCGGTAACATTAAATTTAGATGCGGCATTGGCTCTCTGCGTGGCTATTGCCTGCGCTTTTTCAAGTTCCGCGATTCTCGCATTGGCTTTTTCAAGGTTCTTATTTGCCTGCTCGACTTCCGTGAGCTTTCCCTGTTCGATATCATCGAGTTGCTTCTGCAACTCTTCAGCTTTGTCAGCCTTTGCCTTGTACTCGTCAACCTTTGCTTTGGCTTTCTGTACGGAACTTCCGTAATCTGCCATGATCTTGTCCGCGTTTTCCTCACTTAATCCCATAGCAATCAGATCTTCTCTCTTCATTCATTACCTCCGATATGTCATACGAATTTTTATACGGTGCAACGACACCGAACGACATTGTTGATTTTTACGCTCACAACTTTGCGAATTTTTATAAAATAAAAACAGCCACCGATTACTCGGTGACCGTCTTATCTTTGTTTGTCTGGCTCTGTGTGCCATCTGTATTCATTTTATTTATCAATTCTTGTGCTTTCTGTTCTTGCGCTTCCACATCATCAATCGTTTTCCACAGATTATCCAAGTATGGCTTTGACAACAGGAATGTCTTTTCCGCATCTCCCCAAAGTCCAACAGACTTAATTGCTACAAGTGGATGAATACCAGCTTGTAAAAGTTGATATAATGTCTGTGACTTTGTGTACATATTGTCTTGCGGGCTATGGTTAATCTGAACATCAAAGTCGCGCAAACTCAATCCCAAATCGTGATCCTGTATACGAATTACATTCAAAACAACTTTCGCAAGTCTTTTTTCAGCCGACTTTACAATTGGGTCTTTCAGTTTGGCTCTCGACTTTGAGAAGTCCCATCCGTTTCTAAGCTCAACGGCCCCCTGTGTATCTCCACCGGAATTATTGTTGTTCTTATTTGGTATGGCAAGAATGGACTGTGCATTATCCCACAAATCATCCTTTGCAACCTGGCACTCTGTCTGGTTCAGCTCTTGTGTCATAATGTCAACATCTGATTTATTCTGCTCATTGTTGGATTTTACGGTCAGCGCATGGGAAATCTTCATTTTTTCAAAGGTTTCCGGGTCAATGTCGCAATTTACAAACTTTATCCAAAACTGAACAAACTGCTCAACGCCATCCATTCGGTTTGACTGCATTGTATTGATTGCATCCAATAGTCCGATTACAAGCTCAATATCAGAAATGCGCTCATGGTTGTTCGGAAACTCAACAATCGGGATTCCGCCAAAGCCATGCAGTTTCCAATCTCGAACCTCTCCGTTCACTATTTTGCACTCGTGAGAGTCCGTGTAGCAGAGTTTATACATCTGTCCATCGGCATCCTTAAGCTCTTGGATTGCTAAAAGTGGTTCTTCTGTGGATTGGTTATAAATAACAAATGTATTCATTGGTGTTGGTGCGACAATTCTAAATGGTATATCTCCATTTGTAATCTGTACCGCTTTAAATGAAGTTCCGGTTGCTGATTGCCACTCTCCTGCCTTAATGTCCTTTTCTTGCTTATTAGCATCGGTCAGATAATCGTTAAATTCATCAACCGCATTGTTTATACGGTCATCGTCTTTCCTACTGATAAGCTGAATTGGCTCACCGTAAGTCTGACCAACCTTGAATTGAACAATCTCATAGGCATGGTTTTCAGATACCTTATTGGTTATATCCGCATTCTGTACCTTTGTTCGGTACAATACAGGCTGATCGCCCTTGTAGTAGTTCCACAGATACCGAATGACCGTCTTGTTGAAATAAAATGCACCAATGCAGTTTCCGATAACATTTACGATATTGTCTGCCGTAATCTGTTCTACGTTAGCATATGCAATTTTTCTTCCATATCTGCCTTTTACAAGGTCATGAAAATACTGTGTATTCATATAAATAAAACTCCACTACTGCAAGCGCGTTTTGGTATTGGCTTTGTTTCAATTTTGCCTGTTGCCACGCGATAAATCACAATATGATTGCATTTTTTACATTTACACGGATGATCTATCGTAGATCTCCCATCATAATGTCCGGCAATTCTTCCACAATCCGGGCAATATATAGTTACTTTTTTCATAGCAACCTCTTTCTTGTAAATAAAAAACACCGCCATTTCTGACAGTGCTTTTTACGGGTTATATGCTTTTGGGGTTGTAGGATTTTGTTTTTTCTACTCTTTTAGTATACCATGCAAGTTTTAGGAAATGTTGTGAAAGAGTGTGAACTATTGTGTACTTTTATGCACTCTTTTCAGAGTAAAGCTGTCCATAACGTCTTTCAAACTCCTGCAATGCTCTTTTTCTAAGTTTCATAATGTTCCTGTAGGAATATTTCATCTCAACGGAAATCAAGTTCCAATCTTTCCCATTGACATAATGCGATGAAAGCACGATATATACATCTGTATTATCCATACTGTCAATTTGCGATATGATAATCCGTCTTTTATCAACCAATTCATCTACAAGCGTCTGGATTTCATTCTGCAGATCAACAATCTTTGATACCGCGCTCCCCATTTTGTCGAGGTTGCCGGATGATTGCACATCCACCTCTTTCGGGGATATGGATATAGATGTTGCCATATCGGATAGCCTTTTGATTTCTTCCAGCTTATTTGCAATCGCATGGTCGATTCTACTTATCTGTGAAAGATATTTGTCTGTTGTCATATCCTAATACCTCCTAAATGGGTTTACTGCCGCTTCTACCTTTGCGGTATTGTTTGGGTTCTCTATAAACATTTCAAGCTGGGTTAAACCGTCTGCGGCATCGTCGTGTTCATTACCGCCAATACTTACAAACATAGAAAGTTCATCCATCGCCGCTTGATATTCGTCATTTCTGTAATATCTTGTTACTCCAAGATCTGAATCTTTCTTCATTTGTTCCTGCGTCGGTCGGTGCGTATCAAGAAATATGAATTTTCTCTTAACATCCCCGGAATATGCTATGATCTTCGATAACTTTTCAACCTTATTTGGTGCTTTTCTACTTGTGCATGAGCATTTATAGTCCTGTTCCTGCAACTTTTCATCTACATATTGGCAATACAGATCTCCTCCGGTATTTCCCTCAAATCTTGTCTGCCGAATCTCATTCCCGATAATTCGTCCAACAACAAGAGGGATTGTTACCTCTTTCGTGCCTTTGTTGAATACCCAATCGTAAATATAGACATCACCGTTTTCATATTCTGCCCCTATCGGCATTGACAAGCTATCGCCGCCGCCCCAGGCGACATCCACAACTCCGATGCGCCGAAAATCTCCATCCGGAAGTATTCCGTTAAATAATCTTAAATCGGTATAAAGCAATCCCTCGCGGACATATGGTTGCTGCATAAACTTAGCCATCCATTCGGCATTGTCAAGCTTATCGCGCATATCCCGATAGTATTCCGTGGAAAATCCGTTGATTTCATACGCAAAATTGCTTTCGTCATTTTCATTAAGTGCCGGGATCTTGCGAAATCGGTATTGTGGATCATGCTCATATTGCTTTCTCATTCGCTCCAATGGATCTAAAACATTCCAAAGGGTACCAACCATCAATTCCCTTGCACCGTCATTTTTACGGTCAACCATCTTGTTTAGGTACTCTTGGTATGTGTTTTCCATTCGAGTAGGACTTAATGAGTGCTCACGATCACGAACCAAGTCATCGACATACAAATATCCGTCTTTTGAAACATCGACTGCTCCTGTCCACGTTCCGTCAATACCACGGCACGTTACGGTTGCAAATCTGTCCGGATCTCCAAGCGTAATCGTAAATTCGTCCGCGCTCTTGTCTGTCGGAAGTGTTGCGTTTGCATATTCCGGATGCCAATAAGCAAAAAGTTCCGCAAATGTATATTCTTCCGTGGTAAAAAGATTCATCAGTTCTTTGTAAAATCCTTTTGCCAAAATACCGGAGTGACCACCCATAGCACTATGGCTGTTCGGTCTGCGCAAAGCCACCCACGCAAGGAAGAAAATACAGATAGTCGATTTACCGACACGCGATGGCATTGACAATCCGTAAAATTTAATCTTCCGGTTTTCCAAATCTTCAAGATCTTGAGCGACTATATTCAGCGTCTTGCGGCGCGGATAATAAAACCGTTTACTCCAATTTCTTTTGCGCTCCATAAAGTAGATGAAGCTCTCGAAGCGATAAAAGCTCTCTAACCGCAAGACTTCATAGAACTGATCCACAAGTTTGTATCCGCCTTTAATGTCGTGATTCTGCGCATATCGTTCAAGTTCCCATATGCTACCACCCGCGTTTTTCTGCGTATATTCGTTGATTAAATCCTTTGTTCTTTCGGTTATAGTCAATCCGTAGTCAACGTCTTTTTCCGTCCGAATTGCCACATTGCACGCTTTCAAAAGGGCATCTATTACCTGTTCATCAACGCCTTTTCTCTGTATGTAATTTTCATATCCATTTACCGCATTGATTAACTGCTTTGAAGCCAAATAAAAAGCACCTCCGCAAAAGCAGAAGTGCCTTGACCTCTGCCTATAACTGTTTTAGGGTAGCGACTAACTCCATTTGTTAGCCGGTTGTCTTTTAATTGTAATATACCATTTTGTGGCACAATGGGCATTCACACTTGTAGTTATCGCCTTCCCTTTGATCTCCACAATATTCATATTCAGTCTTTTCCGCTTCAAAAACGGTTTTGCAATTCTTACACTCAAACTTTAAAGGTTTTCTTTCGTACCTAAGGCTGCCTTCTTTGATTATTTTCATTTCCAATGCACCTTGAACCCTTTCTTTTTATACTCCTCCACAGCTTTCTTAAGGCTCATATCGTCCTCATACTTTTCATTCAGCATAATCACTATGTTTCCTTTTTCAATGCCGTATATGTTGCAATTTGCAAGTTTCTTAGCCGTTCCAATGATAGCCTTTGCCTGCTTGCGGCTCATTTCATAGGTTTTGGTTCCCATATTAACAATCATTTCTCATAAACTCCTCAAAATCTTTCCTGCACTTAGGGCATAAGTCAATTTGCTTTGTCTTTGTGCAATAGTATTCGTCCAATATAATACTGTCTATACCGTCTCTGCTTATAACCGGCTCTATTCTCCCTTGTTCAATTTCTGCAGATATTTCTTTGAAACACATAGGTCTTTTTAAATTTACGGTTCTTAGATAAGGGAACATTCGGTCATACCATATTTTAGGCTTTTCTATTTCAGCACCGCACCTGTCGCAAGTGTACCATTCTTTTTGATGTTTCATTCTTCCACCAACTTTCAAACCAACCCTAGCATACATAAAATATCAAGTCCTGATATTCTCTCCGCACCCTCTCTTGTGTGCATAAGAATTTCTTTAAGTCTTTCATTTTCTGCATCGCTGTATTTATCTTTGTTATACGCTTCTGAAAAGCAATAATATTTGCAATATCCATAGCCTACGCCAAGCATGTTGCCGTAAATGCTCTTTCCGACAATATCGTAATATTTTGGTACTTTTAAAATATTGTGTTTTTCATCTAGGGTACATTCCTTTTGTTCTGCTTTTAGCTTTGATTGAAGATATTTTAGAAAACTTCGTATATCCTGTTCCGATTTTGAAATATATAAAATAGTTTCGTTCATTTCTCCACACCTGACAAATCAATAACAATTAGCACCGCACCATAACATTTCCATAAATCGCATCTTTCTTCTTCGGCTGTTTTTCTATCAACATAAAGTGAATGTGGTCTGTTGCTTTTGGCATTAACAAGTGCATATTTGTATTTTGGATAATACTTTTTCTTTGCTTCTGCAAGATTCACCGCTACACCACCTTTCTACCGCAAATAGGGCAATAAGCTATTTCCATTACCATTTCAACATTCATATCTTTACTGCTACACACCGCAAAGGGCGGACATTTATTCAAGTCGCATGTAATTACAGGCTTATTTGACAACTTATCAATCTTAAATTTGCCATAATGTGTTATGATAGGAAATTTTTTCTCGCAAAATTCACACATATCACACCAACTTTCTTCCGCAGATAGGGCAAAAATTAATTTTTACGACTCCTGCAATCTTTTTCCCATCGCTATTGTCGAACATCATGTTATTTTCAGCTCCAAAAAGGACTAAATTTCCTTTACCATCAATGATTTTCTTTTTATTCCGACAAAAATCACACATTCTTACGCCCCCAATCATAGCAAAAATCGGAATCCTCGTGAGATTCCGTGTTTTTTGTTTGATATAAATATTCCACAATGTTTTTATCATACTCACACATAATTTTGCGTAAATATTAACCTCGAATAGCAGCACATGGAATCGAACCATGTCAGATCAAACCATGCCAACCGCTTTCAAATCTGCAATTTCTAATCACGGAAGGGGTTTCTGTTTCCAATGATACCGCTACCATCCATAAGTCCCCATTGACCGGAACTATTGCAGTAGCACCCGGCTAAGTGGAGATAAGGATAAACGCAGATATTCGGACTCGAACCGAAACACCGTTTTCGGCTACTGACTGTTTAGCAAACAGTTTCCTTACCAGTTAGGATTATATCTGCACGCGCCGGGCATGGAAGTTCCCTACCCGAACCATTCCTTGCGTTTCAGAATGGCACGGTGCTACTAACACCGCTCAATGGCTTGTGGCGGTATCGAGCCGCCCTATACAGATTTTCAGTCTGTCGCTAATCCATCTCAGCTAACAAGCCATGTCGTGTAGTTTCCGTTTTTCCTTGCTCCACACTACACTAAGTGCAAGGTTCTTTTAGTCAGCGGTTACCGCCATCTTTTGAATGACAACCGCTCAATCCAGTTACCTGTGCTAAGTTTAACCGGTATATTGATTAGCACCTGCATTTCTGTAATAAACACACTAGGGGTGTACTGGCAACATCACCTGTGGGGATTACAGGAATCAAAATCCTGTGCCTTGCCGCTTGGCGATAGCCCATCATTTCCAAATGACCATAATATTCATTGCAAAAATCGCGTATGAAAGCAAATACCCCATTGCGTTTGAATTGTCTGTCTGCTTTACCTGTCCTCCCATAAGTCCAAGTATTACAAGGGCATCTATCGCCGTAGCGATTATATTTAAAATCATATCAATATCCCCCATCCTCAAAGCTGTGTTCCTGTTTGAATCGTTCCATTTCATTTACACTCATACCGAAGATCCCGGCAGATGAATCAGAGTCCGTATGTTCGAAATACTCGCCCTGCTGTGGAAACATGAACCGGAACATAGCATAGTTTGCAACATCACACAGATATTCAAGATTCCCGGTCTCTTCAAACTTGGCAAGGCACATTTTCAAACTTTCGATTGCATCCACATTCCCTGTGGAAAAGTTCATTCTTGCCGGTCCGTATTTGTAATACGACTGCTCAATCAAACCTTTGCGCTTTTTATCAAAAGCCGTGGAATACTCGGTTTTCATCAATGTTTCATTCATTTCCGTTTCTCCTGTTTCTGTTCCCAAAAATCGCATGAATGGTCGTATTCTACAAAATCAGCAACATAATCTCGCTTTCTTCGTTTGAACGAACATAACCGTTTGCCTTGACGCATAAGCCATATTTACATGTGCCACAACATTCTTTACACTCTGCCATTACACATCACCCTCCGCCCTTCGTTTGGATTTACAACTTTGACCTTTGACGCAGCCTTTCAATCCGAGTTCACAATTTCGTAAATAACATCATCACGATAATTGCCTGTAGCATCTCTAACGCTGTCTTTCAGAACGTGTTTATTTCCGCTATGTTTCTCGCAGAATTTATCATAACTGCGTTCTGCCGGATTGCCACCGATCATACGCCACTCAACCCGATGTAAAGTTGATGTAAGCTCTTCTAGCTTCTCAAACACGTCTTTCCCGACAACAGGATTTCCGCGGTCAAAAGACATCAACCCAAAATTGTAAGCCTTGGATACATAGTAATCAACTTGGTATGAAAGATACCCTATCAACTTATTGTTGCTCACGATTGCAAAATCGAATCTTCCATCATCTGGATTATCTGATATTTCCGGAGTCCATTGTCCTAGACATCCGGTTTCAAACAACATGTCTTTCGTGTAGTAAAGCTTTTGAAACTCTCTTTCAATCTGGTCTCTGTATAGTATCGCAGGTACCAACATACGTTTTCACCTCTTACTATGTTTTTTGTTTTTAAAAAAATTTTGGAAATTTAGTTGCGATTCGCAACGTGAAAGTGAATTGTTATAAATTTATTATAGCCTATTTTCGGTGAAAGTCAATGGGTGTTGTTGTAAGTGGCTTTTTATTTTTTGAGGAATTTGAGGAACTTAGTAGACGCCCGGTGGTCTTTCTGTCAGACCCCCTCCCCATCCTTTTCTTGCAAACATGGGAATCTAAAATATTTTCCATTTCGTTTTGTTGTCATTGTGTGAAAATCAAATTGTTTTAATACAATTCATGTCATACCCTTGCAACTATTCGCAAAACCTAACTTTTCCGAATAGTTCACGAATAGTTGAAACGCTACAACCCTTGGTATTACTGCATTTGTGAATTGTAGAATAATTACACACAATTCAAACCATATTATTCGCCGCTGCATCCGTGAATTGTGTATCAATTACGTGCAATTCTTGGCTCTTTTTCTCGTCCAGCCTTGGCAACTCCTGCGCTGTGATTGCCCTTCTTTGGGTGGCATTATCTCCAATGCCGGGCTGATTCATGCCGAATTCGTTGTTACCCACGAACATAGTACCTACGGGGCTGTTGGAGTCGTATGCGCGATCAAGGATGCAATCCTTACGAGATCGTTGCAATTTTTGCCAAATCTTAAAAGCCAACGAGCTTGATTCCTCATCTTTCCACAGGTCAAACGTTGTGGTTGGTATATTACAAAAATAACTGAATGCTACTGTACTCACCAGCTTACTGTACACATTGGAGATATATATATAATAATCACAAAGCTTATATAATACCTCTCTGTCATATCTGTTACAGTTAGTCGGTATAGTCCCATTGTTAAGAGGACTTAAACTCTTGTCTTTTAATACTTTCGTATCTGGGAATAAATGCATACCAACATACTGCATAACAGCTTTCCACTGTCTCTGTCCAGCTTTTAACAGATCATCGATGTGAAATTCTATACAAGCGTTGTCTATTAAATCCTGTACAGTTGATGTGTATATCTGTACTGTACCTAGATCCACTATAAGGGTTGTAAGATCTACATTCTCTACACTCTTTACATCCTGCATATATTCACACCTCCAATCCGTTTTATTTCTCTCTGCTTTTGGTATACACTATTTCCGGGTTTAAAGTCAAGCCTTATTTTTTTACGGTGATATTATATACTTACGCCGCGCGCGTATGCGGATATAACTTAAATATAAACCTATAGACTTTAGATACAGTGTATTATTATTAATCTAAAAGATTAAGAAAAAGAGAGAGAAAGAGAAACATAGTTCTGAAAAAGCGACGTCAGACGATTGTGTCGTGTTATGTCAGACGATTGTCAGACGATTTTTACCAAAAACTGATACTATTCTATCATTTTTGAACTTATCAAAGACCTAACACAGCTAGCCTTGTTTATAAAAATTTAAGAAAAGTTTTATAGTTTGTTTGCAGTTTTTCGGAGATTTTGTAAGAAATGCCCGGATACGTTGTTGATTTTGGACATGACAAAAAAGAAAAGGCAATCGAAAAAGCTGCCCTTGTTTGAAAATATTTTCTTGACTTTTGGTCTATTATATGTTATTCTTAGCCACGTAAGTTTTGGAAGATTAGGTTTAGTACCTATTCAAATTTACGTGACTGTTGCCGGTGGATTATCCACCGGCATTTTTAATATTTGTATTTGCCGGTTTTATCAAAATCTGATTCCCCGATTTCAACGATGCCGTTTTCGGTTTCTCTCATAAATTTTTGATAATATGCTTCCCCGTTTCGGGAGCATATTAATTCGTATAACTCCTTATCGGACAACTCTTTTCCATCTAAGAAATTATCAACTTTTTCATAATCAAGTTCGCCACTCTCGTCTTTAAAACCGGAATCATCAAATGATTTCCCGTATTTTTCCAAGAGTGCCGTATCATAAAGGGGGAAATCTGGATCGCTAATTATTCCTCTTTCGTCCAGTTCATCAAAAAGCTCTTTGAAGCTTTCTGATTCCTGCTCATATTCCACGAGTCCATTCACACTTGTTGCCTTCCATATAATCATATTCCGTTCTCCTTCCCTTATTTGCAAGTTACGTCAACCCAGCAGTGCCATTGACCGCACGGCAATCTGTCTTGCCAATCCGAAAAATTTTGGTTGTGCGGGCAGTCGGAACACTTTCTGGAATTTTTCGGATTGCAAGCAAAATCTTTGACTGCTTCGTTCTCTGCAACATCCGGCTGGCTCAACCGTTCTGCGGTTACCCAACCCAACCCCGCATAAAAATACAAGGTCATTCTGTTCTCCTTCTTCCTCTTCAGATTTTCTAATTTTAACATATGTCGTTCCCCTTTCGGCTCTGTGCTGTTTTCTTGATCTGACTATACTATAGCACACATATATCACTTTTACAAGTGATATTTTATTTTTTTTGCAATTTCTTTTTCAGTTCCAAATCTTCCGGACTCTCTACATATATAAAGATGTCTTTCGGCTGCATATCCAAAAGCATACAAAGATTATTAATGCTCTTTGCATTTATATTTGTGTCCTCACGTTTTATTTTTTTGAGCGTTTCTTGACTTAACAATCCGCTTGTTTTAGCCATGTAGGAGTTAAAGCCGGCACGCTCCAGCGCGTCCCCTACATTAAACTTGTATTTTAGCATTGTTTGTTATCCCTCCTTAATGTGATCTTATAAATCTACTATATAATAAGATCTTTTTAAAGTCAACAAAAATATTACTAAAAAAAGTGATAAAAGGTATTGACTATCACTATGTGAAGTGATATTATAATGGCAACAAGAGAAAAGAATAAACGAAAGCGAGGAAAACAACATGGAAAAGAAATATAGACTTATAACAGAAACAGGGCGCGTTCTTCTTGGCGGCGAGACATACAGCCACAACGCAGCCGAAAGATGGTTTGATGATTTCAATGGAATTTATGAAGATGACGAAACCGGATCAGAAGAAAGAATATATATTGAGGAGGTATAGAACATGGCAGAATACTATATTACTTATAACGACTATTTCGGATTTTGTGTTGTCGAAAAAATCAACGGAAACAGCAAAATCGTATTTACCGGATCAATCGAGGATTGTAACCGGAAATGCATTGAATTAAATAGTCAGCAATAGCCGAAACGCTCCGATTTTGGAGCGTCAGCCGTGGAATGGTCGCCCGGCTCCGATGATGGCAGACCAGAAAGGGAAAACATGGACGACAAAATACAAATACTGTTTGAGTTAAAACTTGCAGGGTTTGACATTTCCGCGAACCTTGAAAAGATGTATCAAAAGTACGGAAAAGAAGAATTTCAGAGAGCCGCACAGACTAGCGGCTACGGGTTCATTTTTGAATAATGAAAGGATGGTTGATCGTATGACAAAAGCAGAATTGATGAAAGAATTTGACGAATTGGAAAAAGAAAAAGGTGTACGCATTGAGGGCATTTACTGGAATAGCAAGAAAAGCACCATAGAAAACGCTATAGAGTGCCTAAAGTGCCCGGATGAACTGCTAAACAAGTATTTGACCGTTGTGAGCCTCAAATACCCAAATAGCGGGCGCGTGATTGCTGAAAATGGAGATTTTAAGCACCACAGCCACAACAGATTGTATGTATTTAATACGGCGCGCATGATTTTAGCAAATTAAGCAAGGCTGGCTTTTCCGGGGTTCGATTCCCCGGCTTGCTTTTACCCGGATCACCGGGAAATTTTGAAAATATGGAGGAATAAGGACATGACAAGAATTGAAAAAATGAGGAAAGACGGATACCCAAAGATTATAAAAGGAAACGGAGGATATAGAGCATATCTAAAAGATATGCAACCTCTAGGAGGTGGCGATTATATGGCTGTGTATCGTTATCCCGGCGGGGAATGCTGCCACAGCCTAGAAGAAATACAAAAATGCTTTGAAATAATCGAACAATAGCCGCCGCAGAGGATGCCCGCCGGATCACTACCGGCGGCGGTTTTATGAAATTGAAAAGGAGAAATAAAAAATGAATGAAAATAACTATGTTTTGCACGCAAAAAACGGCGTTGTGCTTGTGACAGAATCGCAAGCAATTAACAACGCGCTAGATCAAGAAAAAAAGTGGCGTTATTCCGCGTTACTCATTCCTGGATTATAAAACCGGTGAAAACCTCACACCGCCCGGATGGCTCGTGTGGTCAACTTTTGCGGACGGATGCGGCGTTGTGTACCGCAGATCTGACGGAAAAATGATTATAACAACAGGATTCCAAGGGGATTTTGTTGTAATTTAAGGCGGTACTCTTCCGCCCTATTTCGCGTGTTTGGTGCATCCGTTCCGGTTCGATTCCGGGACGCGGACTACATGGAAATCGGTTTCTATGCGCAAATTGACAAATAAACGTAACACAAGGAGGTGGGAAAGATGGGAAAATATGAGTATATCGGAAAAAGGGAAATCATGTGCCGGGTGTCTGCCCTTGGTTATCTGGAAATATCCGGCAAAATGTGCGGCTACTCAAAATTTGAGGGTGTGGAATGGGTGGAGTCTGCAAAAACCAAAATAACCGTCCAGCGTGGCGGCGATTGGTTGCAGATCACGCAAAAGCCGGAACGCATAACACAAACTTACAGCCGGTACGACGGGAAAAACTATCTTGACAAGTGGTAAAATGCGGTCTATGCTAGACTATAACTACAGCCGAGCAAGCGTCTTCTGGCGTTTGCCTGTGATCGGCAATATCATCAAATATCATCAATGAATTATCTATATATGGCATAACATATAGTGCATTTGTGTTATTTGCGGAATGTTGCAGATAATTGCACGTTTGTTACACGTTTTTGAGAATCCGTGAAAATGGAATCTTGACCCAAAAAACGCTACCCCAGGGGGGTACAAAAAAATTACGAAATATTTTTTGGGGCGCGGGAAAAATTTTCTTTCATCAAAAACCCGCCAGTTAGGCGGGTTTTCTTATTTCTTCTCTTTCATTACAATTTCTAAATCAAGCCCCAATGCATCTGTAATCTGCCGCATTTCCTTTTCTGAAAAGTTGTCACGTTTCATTTTTTGCGAAAGATTTTGTGAGCTGGTGTCAATAAGTCTTGCTAGATCGGTCACTCTTAATTCCTTTTCAATAAGCGTATGTTTTACGATTTTTGCAAACAATGTACCGCCTCCTCTCTCTTGACGTGTTTCAATAATATCATAAATAAATTTATTATTCAATTATTTAATTACAAACATTACTTGACAATCACAAAATAAACCGTATAATGTAATTAAAGAGTTACAACAGTAATTGATAAGTTACAGAAAGGGGCACAAATATGGCACAAATAGAACAAACCATCACTACTTTAGAGATTGCAGAAATGATGGAAATGCGTCACGACAGAGTTTTAAGAAAATTGGAAGGACAGGATGTAAAGGGAAAACATACTGAAGGAATCATTGAAATTTTGACTCACCACAATTTAGGTGCGAGTGATTATTTCATTCCATCTACCTACAAAGATGAATCCGGAAAAGAAAACAAGTGCTACAAAGTAACCAAGTTAGGATGTGATTTTCTTGCGAACAAATTCAACGGAGAAAAAGGCATCGTATTTACTGCCCGATACGTGAAACGTTTTGCCGACATGGAGAAAGCCATAAAGAAACCACAGGTGGCATTGCCGAAAAAAGATGACCTATTTGCAGATTGTTACATTTCAAAACAGCAATTGGGCGCATCACGCGGAGCGTGGTTCAGAAAAAATAATTGGAAATTAAAAATTATCATGGAACAGTTTGGGTGGACGAGAAAATTTTTATATCACAAGATTCTCGTGGAGCTATCTGACATTTACGACTTAGAACTTGAAGAAAAGTTCTATGTGCAGAGGTTTGGCTATAGACCAGAGTACAAATTGGATTTGTTGGATGGCAGTAAAAGCCTTGCCAGACTTGCGACAGGATATATCAACTATTTATTAACAGAAGAAGGAGACTACTAAAATGGATGAATTTATTAAAATTGTATGTTCAAGTCAGCTTGACAATGAAACCGGAAATGCCTTTGTTGAATACTTCTCACCCTTAACAGAGAAGCTAAAAGGGTTATTAAGTGAAAATTTATATTCAGAGTTCGAGGAACTGCTTTTTAGTTGCTGTGCAAAGAATAATGATTTTTACATGACGGAAGGCGCGAAACTCGCTATAGAAATAATGAAAGGTTCTTACATTCCGAAAGTCTGACACAATTCCGGCGGCGATTCAAACCGCCGGATTTATTTTTGCCCTAGCGAAACGATGTTTTCTTTCGTAAAAATCAAAGACCGCGCCGCATAGTCGCTTTTGCTTAACTCTTCTATCAGCCTTTCCCTAGTCATTTCCGGATTCGTCCGGTGCACGTACTGTAAGAGTTCTGAAATTTTATCCATTATGCAACCTCCATAAGTTCAATCAATAGTCTGTCTGCTATTTCAAATACTTCTCTTCCGTATGTAGCCAAGAAGTCTGCTAAAATTTCCTCTGTGTCAATATCCATGTATACATTATACGAAAGACAGAACGCATGACACAATTCGTGGCATAACACACGGTCAAGGAATCTTCCGCGTAGATCATCCGCAAGATATATCGTTTTCGTGTCCCTGTCGGTCATTCCTACCGTTCTGCTTCCATCACTTCTCTGTAGCATATCGCTGTAACGTGATACTTTGACCAAATTCCAAATTTCATTGTTTATTGTGAACAATTTACCACCTCGCAAACAAAGAGGGCAAAATGCCCTCTCTATTACATTTTCGTGACAAGCGTAGTCAGCTTTGTCTTGGTCAACTGTTTCTCTTCTGGGGACATACCGGAAAACAGTTCTGTCACATCTTCCGAAAGAGATTTCATGTACTTTTCAAGTTCTTTCATCTTTGCGTCCTTATCTTCCGGTGAATTTCCGTTATGCATTTCCTTTGTCTCCATGTAGCTTCTCCGGCTCATACCGGCTCTGCCCTCTCTTGCATCGTGAGTACCGGTACTCATGCCGTTATTTCCGCTCATAGGCTCTGAATAATACATCTTTCCCATACTCATTCTGTCAAGGTCTCTCATTCGCTCTGCATCCGACATATTTTCCCATTCCCGGTAATCTTCCGGCATCTGATGATAATATGGAGGTTCTACATATCCTCTGCGTGTTCCACGTCCTTTCGGTGCGAATCTGCCATTTGCATAGCGGTAATGGTCGTAAAATCTTCTGTCTGGATAATCCTCGTACTGTTCAAGCATACGCATAATATCCTCGTTATTTTCAGACTTTTTCATTGCTTCAACAATGTTATAGTCTTTGTCAAAGCATACGATATTCTTTGCAATCTCTGTCCAATCCTTGAGATCATCAAGGTTTTGTCCTTCAAAATTCTCGATTCCGATGCCGTCAACGTGGGCTTTCACGCAATCCATAATCTGTTTCGCAAATTTATGCATAATATCAAGCCTCCCTTACTGCAATCAAATTACTGTTCTGCACCTCGATAGCCTGCGCGGACGTATTCTGCACGGCTACGGTACTGCAACAACCGCAAGGTACATCAACATATGCCTGTGCTGATACATTAAAGAAATTCTCAACTGCCGCAGGGGTTACGATCATCTTTGTTGACTGCAAAGGTTCTCCATCAACCGCGATTGCAAGAGAAATCTCTCCGACTGTTCCGCCTGTCGGGATCTGAATGTTGCCGGAATACGACACAAGGAATCTCGCTTTGCACTGATTTGTGATACCTCTTAGCTTGATAATTCCACTTCCCTGTCTGTGTACGATACATTTTGTTCCATTTACTGCCGTTTCTGTAAATGAAACATCTTCTCCAGCGGCAACGGTTTGTAATGCAATTCCTGTTACTTCCATTATTTTTACCTCTCTTTCACAAAATAAAAAACCACCAACTGAATATTAGTTGATGGTTTGAAAATCCATTATTTATTTTTTGTAGTCTGTAGCACACATTCCTATGCATTGCGGAGTTCCGTATTTTTCAATATAATCTTCATCTCCGTATCGTTTAACACAAACATACATTGTATCGTGCCAATTCGTTCTCGTATCTTCTGTTTTTGAAGTATGGTCAATTACAATGTCTGACATTTCAAATGGTGCATTTGCTACTCCTATCTTTTGGCAAAAGTCTTTATGAATTTGATATATGTATTTTTTCATATCATCAAAGTTTTCAAATTCCCTTGCCGTTTCTAGGGATTCAGATAATCCGCCTCTGTGTTCTCTGAAAATAACCATTTTGGCACTCCTTTCTTTTTTGAAAATTGTACCACGACTTTAAAAATCCATCAACTTAATATTCTGTTTTCAATGTGCAAAAGGGCAAACATTATAGTCTGCCCTTTGGTTATAAGTAATACTGCATAGCAGACATGATCGAGTTAAACTCAATTAAGATACTCAATTATTCATTTTGCGTAGCTGCTACTTTTAGCTGCTACTTTTAGCAGCCACAACCGGTGTTGCATCCGCATCCATATGCATAAGCATTTGGGTTAGGTACAACATATGCCGGGATAGCAGACGGATTTACTGCATTGATAATCTGCTGTGTCTGAGCTGCCATCTGAGTTGTAAGTAATGCACTCTGACGATCCTGTGAAGCCGCTCTGCGAAGGTCATTATTTTCTGCCTGTAAGGAAGAAATTTTCTCATTGCAGAGATAATCGAGAATAGCGCGTGTTCCTGCATTCTGACTGTCGATAATGTCTCTCGTGTTGCTGTTCATGGTGTTCTGCAATGCGCAAGTGTTAGTTGCCATGTTGTAGTTTACACCTTGGATAGCTTCTCTTGTTTCGCAGCAACAATTTGAAAGCTGCGCCTGTAATGCGTTTGTATTCTGCATATTAGCGACTGTATCAGCATTGATAGCCTGCTGAATGCCGAATCCGGTCTGCAAAATGTTTGTGTTGATGCCGTTCATGCCGGTTTGCACTGCATAGAATCCGTCACAAAGTCCGTTTGTAATGCCGTCAAGTTTTGACACAACCGCCTGATTATCAAATCCGCGCTGGATTTCGCTTCCGACACCACCATTCATTCCGTTTCCTCCGAATCCGTTACCGAATCCACCCCATCCGAAGATAGCGAAGATAACGATAATGAACCATAACCATGAGCCTTCTGCGCCCCATCCGTTGTTATTTCCGTTTCCGTCAATGTTTGCTACAAGTGGAACGGATGCACAATTACCTGTGTTAAACATAGAATTTACCTCCATAATTCATTTTTATATACATAATCTTGCAAGAATTAGTATCACATTCCTAACTGGCTTTTAAACGACTCAAAAGCCTTATCTGCGTCAATTCCCTTTTCTTTGCACAAATTCCTAGCCATCTGCTCAATGCCCTTGGAATCTCCCTTTTGTGCCATCTGCATAGCATTTCTAGCCATAGGGTTGTTCATTACGCTTTTATTCCCCATCATTTGTTGTAAAAACTGCTGTGGGTTTTTCATTCCCTGTAACATCTGCATAGGATTCATTAAGACTCACTCTCCTTTTGTGTTCGTGAAGATTTTCTTTGCGTTTGCGAAGATAACTTATCCTCCAATTCTTCCATCTTTCCAAACAAACAATCTAATTTGTCAGTAATAGCCTTTGTAGCATCGTCAGATAGACCTATTTCAATTCTTTTATCATCGCTTGAAGAATCTGCCATCTGCTCATTAAAAGGCTTGTAAACGGTCTTTCTGATTGTTCCATTGGCATCCCATTGTTTTGCTACGATTGCGCTCATGTCCTGCATCGGAAAAAACGCAACACTTCCATCCATAGGCACATCATTCGCCATGATTGCTGACTCTGACTGCACAACCTTTCCTTGAATTCCAAGAAACTGCGGTTGCATCTGCGGAATCTGTGGCTCTGGTTGTTGAAACCTCTGCATTGGGTTGTACTGATATGCGGCATAGCTTGGGTTTGGGTTAAATGCCATATTCTGATTTTGCATCTGATACATTTTCTTCCTCCAATACTTCCTTGATTGCGTGAATCATTGCTGACTGATACACAAGCGGAACCTTTGACACATCTTCTCTTGTTAAGATTTTTTCAAGAATTTCATCTGTAAATAACATTCCGCATCCCTCCTATGCTTATATTTTTGCATAAAAAAATACGGTTCTTCCGCAAAAAATAAGCAGAAAAACCGCATAAAAAAAGAACGCTCAATGCGTCCAAACTTCCATAGTAATCATATTCAATTAACTTTTAGCACTTGTACAAGAAACTCCTTTCTTTAGTAAAATCAAGGCTTCCGAGCCTTTTTTGATTACCTTTTGATTACTTTTTGATTACTCTCTTTCCCCTAATCTATAGAAAACCTTGATTTTATGCGGTTTTCTGAAAGCCAATAAGGGGACTCGAACCCCTGACCCACGCATTACGAATGCGTTGCTCTACCAACTGAGCCATATTGGCAAAACGTACTTGTATATAATACCAAAACCGATTCAGAAAATCAACTGTTTTTTCATAAAATTTATATTAAAAAAAGATTGACTTTTCACATGGATTCTGTAGAATAGAAACTGTTGAGTTTATAATCAGTAAACAAAAAATCAACTAACAATCATGTTTCATAAATTTACGGGAGGCATGCCATGGACATTGGACACCGCATGAAAGAACTGCGCATCCAGTACGGACTGACGCAACAGGAGCTGGCGGACCGTGCCGAGCTGACCAAGGGCTTTATCTCACAGTTGGAACGAAACCAGAACTCTCCGTCCATCGGAACTCTTCTGGATATCATCCAGTGCCTTGGTACGACACCAGCAGAATTTTTTACAGATGAAGAGCCGGAACAGATTGTTTTCAAACAGGAAGATTATTTTGAAAAAACCGACGAAGAAAAACACTGCTGTATTGAATGGGTCGTTCCCAATGCACAGAAAAACCAGATGGAACCGGTTCGTCTGACTTTACACGCCGGTGGACGGTCAGAAGTTTATCAGCCCCATGAGGGGGAAGATTTCGGTTATGTAATCACAGGAAACGTCCGTATCCACTATGCCGGACAAAACCAGACGGTACATGCCGGGGAATCTTTCTATTTTAAAGCAGGAAAAAAGCATTATCTGGAAAACACCGGTTCGAAAGATGCCGTCATCATCTGGGTTACTACCCCACCAAATTTTTAAGAGGACAAACGTATGAGTAAACATTTAATTGATTTTATTGGAATTTCCAAATCCTACGATTCCAATCTTGTGTTGGATGATTTAAATCTGTATATCCGGGAGAATGAATTTCTGACCCTTTTAGGTCCGTCCGGATGCGGAAAAACTACAACCCTGCGTCTGCTGGGAGGCTTTGAAAGCCCGGACAAGGGACAGATTCTGTTTGACGGACAGGATATCACAGCTCTTGCAGCCAATGAACGGAAACTGAATACCGTTTTTCAGAAGTATTCTCTTTTCCCGCATATGTCCATCGCCGAAAACATTGCATTCGGCCTTAAAATAAGTAAGAAAAGCAAAGCATATATTCAGGATAAAATCAAATATGCCTTAAAACTGGTCAATCTGGAAGGCTTTGAAAACCGTTCGGTCGATTCTCTCTCCGGTGGTCAGCAGCAGCGTATCGCCATCGCCCGTGCGATTGTAAACGAGCCAAAAGTCCTTCTTTTAGATGAACCGCTTGGTGCACTTGATTTAAAACTGCGCCAGAGCATGCAGTATGAGCTCATCCGTCTGAAAGAAGAACTTGGAATTACTTTTGTATATGTCACCCACGATCAGGAAGAAGCACTGACCATGTCCGATACCATTGTTGTCATGAATCAGGGATATATCCAGCAGATCGGTACTCCGGAAAACATTTACAACGAACCGGAAAACGCATTTGTTGCCGATTTTATCGGACACAGCAATATCATTGACGGAACCATGATAAAAGATGAACTTGTAGAGATTCTCGGTGCCCGTTGGGCATGTGTCGACAAGGGATTCGGCAATAACAAGCCGGTCGACGTTGTCATCCGTCCGGAAGATGTAGAACTGGTCGATCCTTCGGAGGGAACGCTGCAGGGCGAAGTAACCTCCCTGATTTTTAAAGGCGTTCACTATGAACTTGATGTCATGGCCGGCGGCTATGAATGGCTGGTTCACACCACCAGATTTGTTCCGGTCGGCACCAAAGTCGGCATCAAAGTAATCCCGTTCAATATCCAGATTATGCATAAGCCGGAATCTTCCGATGAAAAGGCGGTGGAGATCGATGCGTAAATTCAAACAGCAGTTTCTTGCCGGTCCATACCTCATATGGATCATCGGTTTTATCCTCCTGCCGCTTATCATGATTCTTTACTATGCATTTACAAACGGCGATGGCAGTTTTACGTTATCCTATATCACAGCGATAGCAGATGAAACCAACCGCAAAGCCATGGGACTTTCCCTGAGACTTGGAATTATATGCACCATCGTGTGCCTGGTTCTCTCCTATCCGCTGGCAATGATTTTAAATAATATGAAAATCAAAAATCAGGGACTGGTTGTTTTTATCTTTATGCTTCCTATGTGGATGAACTTTATGCTCCGTATCCTGGCATGGAAACTTCTGCTTTCCAAAAATGGTGTAATCAACTCCATTCTCACAGGTTTCGGGCTTTCCCGCATCAATATCATAAATACACCAACGGCAGTTGTCCTTGGCATGGTATACGACTTCCTGCCATTTATGCTGCTGCCAATCTACAACTCCATGACACGAATCCGTAAAGACTGGATTGAGGCGGCCCGTGATCTGGGTGCCGGAAATGTAACCATCTTTTTAAAGATTATCCTTCCGCTTACCGTATCCGGAATCATCAGCGGAATCGTCATGGTATTTGTCCCGTCACTTACCTCGTTTGCAATCTCGCAGGTATTAGGCGGTGGTCATGTTCTTTTAATCGGAAATGTGATCGAACAGGATTTTATGCAGGGTATGCAGTGGAATGCCGGAAGCGGTCTTTCCTTTGTTCTTATGATTTTTGTGATTGCAAGTATGACTATTGTAAATATATTTGATAAAGAAGGGGAGGGAACATCCATATGTTAAAAAAATGTGCATCCCGGATCTATATGGTCCTGATTTTTGCCTTCCTTTACCTTCCGATTATTGTGTTGATTGCTTTGTCTTTCAACGATTCCCGTTCCAAGGTAAAATGGGGTGGCTTCACGCTCCGGTGGTATACCGGCTGTTTTCAGGACGAAAAGATTATGACTGCATTTGTCACAACTTTGCAGGTCACTTTCCTGTCCGCAATTATTTCCACACTGATCGGAACACTTGCCGCGCTCGGCATAGCCGCCATGAAAAAACGGCACCAGACCATTTATCTCGGCGCGACCAATATTCCGCTTCTGAATGCGGATATCGTAACCGGTATCTCCATGATGCTTTTGTTTGTGAAATTTATCGACCTCGGATTTGTGACGGTTCTTCTGGCGCACATTACTTTTAGTATTCCTTATGTTATTTTAAATGTGCTTCCGAAAATGAAACAGACAAACCGCAGCACCTATGAGGCGGCACTTGATCTCGGAGCAACGCCGCTGTATGCATTTTACAAAGTCACCTGGCCGGAAATCCGTCCCGGTGTGTTCTCCGGATTTATGATGGCAGTCACCATGTCACTGGATGATTTTTCCATCACCTATTTTACCAAAGGAGCCGGGGTCAATACCCTCTCCACCATGCTCTACACAGAACTTCGCAAAGGAATCAAACCGGAATTGTATGCACTTTCCACGATTCTGTTCTTTGCCGTTCTGCTCATTCTTCTTGCCGGAAATGTTTATCCGGGGAAGAAGCGTGTTGCAGCCAAATAAATTATCCATTGGAATTTTATTCCAGCCGAAAGGAGTCCTATTATGAAAAAAAGAATTTTCTCTGCCCTCTTAATTTCTGCTCTGGCAGTCAGCGCACTCACTGCCTGTGGGGGATCTTCCTCTGCGAAAAAAAACGGACAGACCTTAACCGTTTTAAATTACGGAAAATATATCGATGAGTCCGTAGTCAAACAGTTTGAAAAAGAAACCGGTATCACCGTCAAATACGAAGAATATGAAAGTCCGGAAGAAATGTATACCAAATACAAAGCTGGTTCCATCAACTATGATGTAATCTGCTCTTCCGAATATATGGTTGAGCGTCTGATCAACGAGGGCGAAGTTCTCGAAGAAGATTACGATGCCATGGACAACTACAAAAATCTGGATCCAACGATCCTTGATATGTCTGCTTCCTATGACAAGAATCACACTTACTCCGTTCCATATTTTTACGGGACTCTTGGCCTTCTCTACAACAAAACAACCATTGATGCCAAAACCGTATCAAGCTGGAACTGCCTGTGGGATCCTACCTATGAGGATGAAATCATCATGGAAAATTCCGTCCGTGATACGTTTGCCCCTGCACTGATCTCCAAAGGGTATTCCTTAAACGATACCGATGAAAATCATCTGCGGGAAGCCCTCGACATATTAAAAAAGCAAAAAGATGATAAAATCGTATATGCCTACTATGTAGACGAGACAGCCGATGCCATGATCGGAGAAGAAGCCTCCATCGCACTGTGCTACTCCGGCGAGGCTGCACTGGCCATGGCAGAGAACGACAATCTGGATTATTCAGTTCCAACAGAGGGATCAAACCTCTGGATCGATTCCTGGTTCATTCCAAAGTCCTGCACTAACCAGACCAACGCTTTAAAATTCTTAAATTTCCTGTGCAAGGATGATATCGCAGAAAAGAATTTCGAATATGTGCAGTATGCCTCTCCGATTACATCTGTGGTAGAAAATCAGGACGCTGGCGTAAAAAATAACGAAGCTATCAATCCTTCCAGTGACACGATAAAAAGATGTGAAATCTATAAAGCATTAAGTGATGATGATTCCGCCAAGTACACAAAGCTGTGGCAGGAACTTCTCTCTTATTAAAAAACCGAGAAAAATGATTGCAATTTCAGTCAAAACATGCTAAAGTAAATCCACGGTGTCTGGTTAACACCGTGGATTTTTCATCTTCGGAAACGGTCATTCCGAAATTTCCCATATATACATTTGTTTTAAATTACATATGAACTATCAGGAATTTTTAACAACGATCCGTACACAGCTTTCTCTGCGTATCGAGACAGGTGTCACTTTAGACATTCGTTCCTTTACCAAAAATAACGGAACACATTACGATGGTCTGGTACTTCTCCATCCGAAGAAAAACGTGTCACCTGCGATCTATCTGATGCCATACTATCATCGCTATCTGGAAGGGGTATGCCTTGAAGAAATCTGTGAAGATATTCTTCATACCTATCAGGCGCATGCCCCGGAAGAAAATTTTGACACGTCCTACTTTACCGATTTTTCCCGTGCCAGCGAGCACATCGTCATGCGTCTTGTAAGCTTTGAAAAAAATCAGGAACTGTTAAAAGAGGTTCCGTTTTTCCGCTACCAGGATCTGGCCGTAATCTTTTACTGTCTGCTCCATGCAAGTGCCGAAAACCAGGCAAATATTCTGATCCACAATCATCACTTAAACCTTTGGAAAACCGACAAAGAAACGCTTTACCGGCTTGCGAAGAAAAACACGCCACAGCTTCTTCCCCCACAGCTTACCCCGATGAGCAGTCTTCTCAAAGAAATGCAGCTCGTCGCGGAAACTCCACTCCCGGAAGCAGCCCCGCCACTGTATGTTCTGACCAATACGTACCGGACCAACGGTGCAACCGTTCTCCTCTACGATGACATCTTAAAAGAACTGTCCGATTTGTTTGAAAAGGATCTGATCATTCTGCCAAGCAGTATTCACGAAGTACTGATTCTTGCCACCGATGAAAACGACAGGCAGAATCTCGACCATTACACCGCAATGGTAAAAGAAGTGAATGCCTCACAGCTTCAGGATGAAGAAATTCTGTCCGACCATGCCTACTATTACTGCCGGCACAGCCATCTGCTGACCATGCCGCAGCCGGTCTGCACTTCATAGATTATATTTCCAGACACAAAATCCCCGCAGAAAAAATTCTGCGGGGAACATCTATTACATTTCTACCAGTTTATCATATAGCTTCTCATATGCATGTGCCGAAACATTCCAGGAAAAATTGCGATCCATCGCACGATAGATCAGTTCTTTCCATGCGGCCTTTTGTTCATGCTCCACACGATACGCATACCGGACAATATCTGCCATTTCCTGTGCATTAAAATTCGCAAATGAAAAACCACATCCTGTATTTTCATATTCATTGTATGGTTCTACCGTATCCCGGAGTCCTCCGGTTTCACGTACGATCGGAAGTGTTCCGTAACGCATGGCAATCATCTGTGCCAGCCCGCATGGTTCAAACATGGAAGGCATCAGCAGCACATCACTTGCCGCATATATATGGTGCGAACGCTCCTCGGTAAATCCGATATGTACGCTTACCTTGTCCGGATACTTACTCTGATAATGGTGGAACATATTTTCATACTGGCTCTCTCCGGAACCAAGAACCACCAGCTGTATATCCATTTCGGTTAAAAGTTCATCCAATACGCAGCCAATCAGGTCAAATCCTTTCTGGCTGGTCATACGCGATACGATTCCGATCAGGAAAGCATCCTCCCTGACTGGAAGCCCAAGTTCTTTCTGTAATGCAGCTTTGTTTTCTTTTTTCCCACTCACTGCATCTTTTTTCGAATAATTTACCGAAATATAAGGATCTGTCTGTGGATTATATTCTTCATAATCAATTCCGTTTAAAATACCATAAAGGCGATCCTTTCGGGCAGTCATCAGGCCACTTAAGCCCTCTCCCCCTTCTACGGTCGTAATCTCATTTGCATACGTCGGGCTGACGGTAGTAATATAATCCGCATATACCACGCCACCCTTTAAGTAGTTTGCTTCGCCATAAGATTCCAGTTCATATGCATTGAAAATGTGTGCCGGGAGTCCTGTAATATCCATAATCTCCTGAATTCGCCAGCGTCCCTGAAACTGCAGGTTATGAATCGTAAACACGGTTTTGATTCCCGCATAAAAATTATCATCTCCAAATACCGTATGCAGAAACACCGGAATAAGTCCTGTCTGCCAGTCATTGCAATGGATAATATCCGGGGCAAAATCAATATACGGCAGACTAGCAAGTACTGCCTTGGAAAAATATGCAAACTTTTCCACATCTTCATAGATATTGTTGTATGGAGATTCTCCTGCAAAATAAAATTCATTGTCCACAAAATAAAAGTGAACACCATGATATTCCGACTCGAAAATTCCAACATACTGCCTGCGCCAGTTCAGATTTACATAAAAATGGCACAAAAATTTTAAATTTGGAAGAAATGAGCGATCCATGCAGGCGTATTTCGGAATAACTACCCGCACATCATACTCTTTTTTGTCAAAATATTTCGGAAGTGATCCGACAACATCGGCAAGACCTCCGGTTTTCACATATGGCACTGCCTCTGATGAAACAAACAGAATCTTCTTCATACATAACACTCCTTTACTTACTCTTCATCTGTAATCGTATTTTGTCCGTAATAAGAGCGATAAATTCCGAGTTGGTCGGTTTTCCTTTTCCATTGCTGATCGTATATCCGAACAGATCATCCAACGTATCCATCTTGCCACGGCTCCATGCTACTTCAATTGCATGACGGATGGCACGCTCGACACGGCTTGGTGTCGTATCAAATTTCTTTGCAATCCCCGGATATAAAATTTTCGTAATAGAATTTAACATGTCCATATTCGTCACAGACATGATGATTGCCTCCCGCAAATACTGGTATCCCTTGATATGTGCCGGAACACCAACCTCATGAATTATCTCTGTGACATCCTCTTCCAGTGTCTGTAACGAGTACTTTTCCGGTTTCTTTTCCATCTCAACCGGTCTGCCAATTTCTTTTCGTACTTTGTTTTTTCGACGGTTGAGTGTCTTGATCCGGTCCAAAACAATATTCCGGTCAAACGGCTTCATAATGTAATAATCCGCTCCCCGCTCAAACGCGTCTTCGGTAATCTTTTCATTGCTGATCCCACTGATCATCAGAAATGTTGGCCGATTCTTTAGTGTATGATCTGCCCTGATCCTGTCAAGGACTGCCAGACCGTCCAGTTTCGGCATAATAATATCCAATAATACAACATCCGGTTCTTTTTCCTTGATCAGATGACAGGCTTCTTCTCCATCCTTTGCCATCCCGATCAGGTGCAGTTCATCATCACTGGTTACCATTTCTTCCAATAAGTCACGCATAACCTCGTTATCATCTGCAATTGCGACATTTAGTTTTCCCATGTAGGCCTCCTAGAATGTCAAATTCAGTCAAAAATAAGCATACCAGAAAGCACTGTCCGATTTTGTCAAAATTTGTCGATAAATACAGTTAAACTATATCACAACTGCCAATTTATTTCAATGTCTTATGCATTCTCTTCGAACTGGGAATTATACAGATCTGCATAAAATCCCTTTTGTGCCAGAAGCTGTTCGTGTGTCCCCTGCTCTATGATATCGCCATCTTTCATCACCAGAATCAGATCCGCATTTCTTATCGTAGAGAGTCGATGCGCAATGATAAAGCTGGTCCGTCCACGCATCAGATTATCCAATGCCTTCTGAATCCGCACTTCGGTACGGGTATCTACCGAAGAGGTTGCCTCATCCAGAATCAGAATCGGGTTATCCGCAAGGATAGCACGTGCAATTGTAAGAAGCTGTTTCTGTCCCTGGGAAACATTACTTGCATCCTCGTTTAACTCCATCTGGTAGCCACCCGGAAGTGTCTGGATAAAATGGTGGGCATGTGCGGCTTTTGCCGCCTCAATCACTTCCTCATCCGTGGCATCTAAACGGCCATACCGGATGTTTTCCATGATAGATCCCTTAAACAGCCAGGTATCCTGCAATACCATACCAAATGCATCCCGAAGCTCCTGACGGTTAAAGTCGCGGATATCATGCCCATCCACCTGAATGGCTCCGCCTGTCACATCATAGAAACGCATAAGCAGTTTGACCATTGTGGTTTTTCCTGCTCCCGTTGGTCCGACAATTGCAATTTTCTGTCCAGGTGTTACATGAGCGGAAAAATCCCTGATAATGATCTGATCCGGATTGTATCCGAAACTTACATGGGAAAAATCCACGTAACCATCCACATGGTCGAGATGCACAGCATGTTCAACCGTCAGTTCTTCTTCCTCTTCGTCCAGAAATTCAAATACGCGCTCGGAGGCTGCAGCCATCGACTGCAGCATATTTGCCACCTGCGCAATCTGCTGGATCGGCTGAGTAAAATTCCGGACATACTGAATAAATGCCTGAATTTCACCAACCCCGATGGTTCCGCGGATTGCCAGAAGTCCTCCGGAAATTGCCACTCCGACATAACCGAGGTTTCCGACAAACTGCATGATCGGCTGCATCAGTCCGGATAAAAACTGGGACTTCCATGCCGATTGAAACAGAATCTGATTGGTATCTTCAAATTTTTTGATGGTGCTCTCCTGCTTATTATATGCCTGCACCACCAGATGTCCGCCATAGACCTCTTCCACCTGTCCGTTGATATGTCCCAGATATTCCTGCTGCTGGCGGAAATATTTCTGCGAATGTTTGATAATAAACGAAATCAGGATGGCAGATACCGGAAGAATCACAAGTGAAATCAATGTCATAATTCCGGAAATTGAAATCATCATCACAAGTGTTCCGACCAGTGTTGCCACACTCGTAATGATCTGCGTCACACTCTGATTTAAACTCTGTCCAAGTGTATCCACATCATTTGTGATGCGGGATAGCACCTCTCCGTACGTGCGGCTCTCGAAATATTTCATTGGCATGCGGTTGATTTTCTCTGAAATTTCCTTACGCATGCGGTAACAGGTTTTCTGCGTGATTCCTGTCATGATCATTCCCTGTATAAAACTGAATACTGCAGAACAGATATACAGGCCAAGTGTAAACAATAACACTTTGGCAATATAGGTAAAATCAATAGATCCGGTTCCCGCGATCTTTTTTCCGAGACCTTCCACCAATGCATTCGTTGCACGTGCCATAACCTTTGGTCCGGCAACGGAAAAGACGGTAGACACCGCCGCAAAAATCATAACGGCAACGATTGCATACCAGTATCTTCCGAGATAACGAACCAGTTTTTCGATAGAGTTTTTGAAATCTTTTGGCTTTTCTCCCGGCATCATTCCTCTGCCCGGGCCGCCCATCGGACCGTGAGGTCTTCTTGTACGTTGTTCTGCCATCTTATTTCACCTCCTCAGAAAGTCCCAGTTCTTTGGCAGACAGCTGGCTCCTGGCAATCTGCTCGTAAACTTCGCAATTGTGCAGTAATTCCTCATGCGTGCCTTTTCCGACAATCTTTCCATCGTCGAGTACCAGTATCTGGTCCGCATGCAGAATTGTACTGATTCGCTGTGCGACAATGATCACGGTCGTATGTTCCGTCTTTGTCTCAAGCGCTCTGCGGAGTGCCGCATCGGTCTTCATATCCAGAGCGGAAAAACTGTCATCAAACACATAAATCTTTGGATTTTTTGCAATTGCTCTGGCAATGGCAAGCCGCTGCTTCTGTCCGCCGGAAACATTGCTTCCGCCCTGTGCAATCGCACTCTCATACCCATCCTGTTTGCTGTCAATAAACTCTGTTGCCTGCGCAATCTCCGCTGCTTCCCGGATCTGCTCATCTGACGCATCCTCTGCCCCGAAGCGCAGATTGCTTGCAATTGTACCGGAGAAAAGAATTCCCTTCTGTGGTACAAATCCGATATGTTCCCGCAGATCCTGCAATGTATACTTGCGGATATCCGTTCCGTCAAGCGTGATCTCTCCGCCTGTCACATCATAAAAACGCGGAAGCAGGTTGACCAGCGTAGATTTACCACATCCGGTACTTCCGATAATTGCAGTGGTCTTTCCCGGCTCTGCAACAAAATCAATATCCGAAAGCACATCTTCCGTGGCTCCCGGATACCGGAAATTTACATGATGAAAGGCAATCACACCCTCACACTGTTCCATGGCAACCGGCTCTTTCGGATCTGTAATCGTACTTTTTGTGCCTACAACCTCATCTATACGCTCTGCAGCTACACCGGCTCTCGGCATCATGATAGACATCATGGTCAGCATCAGAAATGCCATAACGATCATCATTGTGTAAGTAATAAATGCCGTCATGGAACCAACCTGCATATATCCGCCATCGATCCTCTTTGCGGCAACCCACACAATCAGAAGCGTAATGCAGTACATGATCATCATCATTCCCGGCATCATAAATGTCATAACACGGTTGGTAAACAACTGCGTCTTTGTCAGATTGCGGTTGGCCTCATCAAACCGCTCTTCTTCCCGTTTTTCCCGTCCAAATGCACGAATGACATTTAATCCTGTCAGAATCTCTCTCGAAACCAGATTCAGCCGGTCCACGAGATTCTGCATAATCTTAAACTTCGGCATGGCAAGGGAGGTAAGAAGCATTACAAATCCAAGAATAACAAGCACCGCAAGCGCGATCACCCATTCCATTCCTGCATGGGTCTGTGCAACCTTAATCACACCACCGATTCCAATGATCGGAGCATAAAGAATCATTCGCAGAAATACTGCAGTCACCATCTGAATCTGCTGTACATCATTGGTACTTCTCGTAATCAGGGATGCCGTTGAAAAATGATCCATCTCTGCATTGGAGTACTGTACAACATTGCGGAATGTCTTATCACGCAGATCCCGTGCTCCGGTGGTCCATAAGTAATGTTTCTGAATGGCATCTACATCCACACCTGCATTTTTATCACAGGAGATCGCATAGGTCACACCCATGGATTTCAATGTAGAAGATCCGATCGCATCAATCTGTCCAGACACCTGCTTTCGCATCTCAAGAATCTGCTGATCCGGTACCTGGCCGGTTGCCAGTGCCTGCATCAGCTGCTTCATATCTACCTGCGTCCCATCCGTTCCCATTTTCCCCGTGAAAGCCTTCTCGTCAATATCGGACTCCTTCATCTGGGACATCTGATATACCATGACGATCGGCTCCAACAGAGACTCATCCATATCGTCAAGCGTATCCTCTTCACAA
>OMCN01000064.1_pt1 | contig 85107 bp, 95 predicted proteins | sample 1645061 | NCBI WGS metagenome assembly OMCN01 (sample SAMEA103958124, study PRJEB25191) | human gut metagenome | biome: human-associated habitat [ENVO:00009003]; feature: intestine environment [ENVO:2100002]; material: feces | place: Germany | collected 2013/2015 | reverse complement strand
GCCGGAGGTGAAGCAGGCGCCAGCCAGTCTCTGGCCGGGCTTCTTCACGTTCTCAAACAGGTCGCTCAGAGCGTAGCCGGTGACATTGTAGTGCCACAGGGGGTTGCCCATCTCGGCGAACTGGTTGAAGATCATCATGGAAGGATCCTGCTTGAGCTCCCAGGTCTTGTCGAAGATCTCCTTGACGTTGGACTCGCAGCCCGGGGTGGCGATGATCTGGCCGGCGATGGTCTTCAGCCAGTCAAAGCGTTCCTTGGACATATCCTGCGGCAGAATGGCGACGGAGTCGCAGGCCAGCAGCTTGGAGTTGAACGCGCCGCCGCGGCAGTAGTTGCCGGTGGAGGGCCATACAGCGTGATGATAGGTGGCGTCGAACTGGCCGGTCACAAGACGCGGAGCCAGGCAGCCGAAGGAAGCGCCGACCTTATGGCAGCCGGTCGGGAACCACTTGCCGGACATGGCCAGAATGCGGCACGGAACGCCGGAAACGGAGGACGGGATCTCAACATAGTTCGGGGTCTTCTGATACAGGCCGCCGGTTTCCTTGGCCTCGTTGTGCCAGCTGATGCGGAACAGGTTGACGGGGTCAACGTCCCACAGGCCGGTGTGCGTCAGCTTTTCCTTGATCTTCTCGGGGATCAGATCGGGGTTCTGCATCTGGGCAATGGTCGGGATGATGATGTTGTTTTCCTTGGCCTTCTGGATGTTATGCAGCAGGCCTTCTTTGTTGATGGTCAGATCGATCTTGCTCATAGTTCGTTTGTTCCTCCTGTTTTACTGTTGTCTAAGTATGAATAGAGCGTGTACTTGGAGATGCCGAAATGCTTGGCGATCTTATCGCCGGATTTAGTGATCAGAAGTGCGCCGGAATTACTGAGATAGCGGATGGCCTTGACCTTGTCGTCCTTGGTCATGAGCGCGACAGGCTTGCCGACAAGCTCGTCCGCCTGCCGGATGAGATCGTCCAGCAGATCGGCTACGTTGAGCGTGATGCGCTCCGGCTCGCGGCTGGCTTGCTGGTCGGCAGAAATGAAGTCGTGCAGGGAGTTTTCAAACAGCTGCATCATGGAAATGTCGTAGTTGATCCCAAGGATCCCCGTGACCTTGCCGGTCTCGTCCCGGATGTAGACCGAGGAGGATTTCAGAATCTTCCCGTCCTTTGTGCGCGTCAGATAGCCAAGCTGATCCTCCGCATTGTCGTCCTCATGGCCCAGCTGCTCCAGTACGACGTGGGAAGGCCCGTCGCCGACCTTGCGGCCGGTCACGTGTCCGTTTTCAATCGCCACGATCGAGGAATAGGCGCTTTTGCCGGAAAGCTCATGAAGCACGACCTCGCAGTTGCTGCCAAACTGCGCCGCGATCGCCTTTGCGATCTGCTCAAGCAGTTCCAGTAATTTTGCGTCCAATCTGCTATCACCTCCAAATTTAATACCCGAATGAAGTCTAAAGCTATCATACCAGTATCAGAAGCAGATTGCAAGGAATTTTCAAAAATATTTTTAGGCTAACAAAAATTTTGTTGCTCTTTTCGCGAAATTACCGCGTCAGCTGCGTGAGAATGGACTCGAAGCCCTTGCAGGACTTGAGCAGCTGGTCGATTTCAATGTACTCGTCGCGCACGTGCGCAAGGCTTTCGAGCGACGGGCCGTAGCCGATGGTCGGGATACCGGCCTCGCCGCAGAAGCTGCTGCCGTTGGTGCAGAACGAGAAGTGCGACAGCGGCGCCTCGATGCCCGCGTCCTTCAGGCCCTTCAGCGCGGCCTGCACCAGCTCGCTGTCCTCCTCCGTGACCCAGGCCGGGAAATAGCGCTTGGCGCGGATGGTGTCGCCCGTCCAACACTTTTCTTCGCCCTCGGCCAGATAGCACCGGGCCTTGAGGCCGGGGTGCGTTTCCTGCGCGCGGGCAATGGCTTCGTTCACCTGCCCGAGAATGACGGCCTCATCCTCGCCCACAAGCGTCCGGCGGTCAAACGTCGCGCGGCAAAGAGACGGCACGACCGACGCGCCGGGATACGGCTGGGAGATAATATCCGTCAACTCCAGAATGCCCTTGCCGAGCAGCGGATGCTCGTTCGGGACGATCTTCCGGATCTCGTCGATCACCGCCGTCATGGCATAGACGGCGTTGACGCCCTTTTCCGGGTTGGAGGAATGGCAGCTGACGCCTTCCGTCTCGACGACGACCTCCGCCCGGCCGCGCTGGCCGCGCTTGATGGTCGTGCTCGTGGCCTCGCCGATGATGACAAGATCGGGCTTTGCCAGCCGCGTAATTTCGCGGGAGGACACGCCCTCGAACCGCTCCTCATGCACCGTGCACGACACGCAGACACGGCCCGCGAAGTCCCTGCCGGTCTTTTCAGCAAAGCGCGCTGCGGCCGTGATCATGGCGCAGTCGCTGCCCTTCATGTCGGACGCGCCGCGGCCGTAAATTTTCCCGTCCGCGATCTCGCCGCCGAACGGGTCATGCTCCCACTGCGGCGCGTCGATCACGTCCACGGTGTCGATGTGGCCGTCCATCAGGACGGTCTTGCCGGGCCGCTTGCCGTTGATGGTGCCGAGGACGCTGCCGAAGCAGTCGATAATGACCTCGTCGAAGCCGTATTCCTCCATTTTCCGCTTCATCAGCTCCGCCACGCCCTGCTCCTGTCCGGAATAGCTGGGAATGCGCAGCGCCTCCTGACAAAACGCGATCAACTGTTCATTTGTATCAATATCCATGCGGTAAAGATCCTTTCTCTCTCATGATTCTGCTTGAAGCATAGGGCAGCCCCGCGCCGTTGTCAAGCCGCGCACGCAAATTCTGCGTTTTACAAAAAATCCACCGCCCGTTTTGGGCAAAGCGGCGAAGGCTGGATATCGTTGGAAGGGACGGAGCGCTGCTGCGCCCGGCAGGATGCACCGTTTTTTACGGAACTCTTCGGCGAATTCGCAGCTTCCCAACGGGCCGGCAGAGCCGCCGACCCCTACAGAACTCCGGCGAATCCGTACTGCCCTGCAAAGTTCGACTGCAAAGCTGATTTACCGCAGCAATTCAAACGCAATTTGCGAACGCAATTATTTGCAAATCCGTTGTACCGTAACAGGCGGCGCGTACCATAGCGGGAGCCGCCGGAGGCTCGTCGAAAACGGCCTCGACGGAACGAGTCTCCGCTGTTCGCGAAGCCTCTTTTCCTGCTTAGGGTGTATCTGAAAACTCCCAACGCACCCGGACAGCGGGCCTTTTTGCGGTGCGCCGCGTCATTTTTCCTTGAAATACGTCAGTATTCCTGCGAAAAAATGTCTTGCGCAACGCAAAAATCCCTCGCTGCCGGTCACATCATGAGTTTTCAGATACACCCTAGTGTAGGAGAAAAAGCGAAAAATCATGTCTATTATCATAGACATCCGGAAACTTTTATGTTAGGATGTCAAATAAAGTCTCGAAATTTGGAGGGACAGCTGTATGATGGACAACAGATTCGAAGCCGCGTTTTCCACGTTTCTGGACAGACACGAAAAAATCGCGGGAATCAATAAAAAAATATTGATTTCCGCTTGATTTTTTCCTCCGTACACAATACAATAGGCACAAAGGAGAACAGGAAGGACAGGAAGATGTGAGCCTGTCAATTTAACACACAGAGCATGCGTACCCGAACGTTGCATGAGTAGAAATGACGCGTCAAGTACCGGTTGGATGGGAGGTTGCCGCCGGGCGAAGGAGTCTCTCCGCGGTGTCATTTCGCATCCGCTATAGCAAACTGAAATTGTACAGCAGTTTCTTTCTTGTTTGAAAGTCCATATCACCAAACCTCCTCCCATTGACAAAATAGGAGGCTTTTTTATGTCTAATTTTACGAAAAATATGTCTGCCGCGCAGACTGCGCCGCGTCATGGGCTGCAGAATGTGCGCACGCTCGTGTCCTGCGCGCTGCTGGCTGCCGTTTCCGTCGTGCTGGCCCGGTTCATTATCCCGATGCCCAACGAAACGACCCGTTTCTCCCTCGAAGCCGTGCCCATTTTCCTGGCCGGTATGCTCTTCGGGCCGCTGCCCGGCGCGCTGGTCGGCTTTGTGGCCGATTTTGTCGGCTGCCTGTTCTCCGGCTACGGCTATAACCCGATGTTCTGCGTTCCGCCCATTCTCTACGGGCTCTGCGCGGGTCTGTTCCAGCCGCTGCTGGTGAAGAAAACGTCGATTTTAACCATCGCCCTGTCGTTCCTGCCTGCCATCGCGCTCGGCTCGATCCTCTATCAGAGCTTCTCCCTCGCCTTTGTCTACGGCGGCGACGCAAAAACGGCATTTTTCCTGACAAAACTGGCAACCCGCTCGGTACAGTTCGGCGTCACGTTCGTCATTGACGTGCTGGTGGTATGGCTGCTTTATAAATCCAAGGTGTTTACCGCCGCCAAGCTTTGGCCGCCGGTGAAATACGAATCGAAATCAAAAGAAGGTAATTGACATGACGCTTGACGAAGCGCTGCATTATATCCATTCCGTCTGCTGGAAGGGCAGTGTCCCCGGCCTGGAGCGCATCAGCGCGCTGCTTGACAAGATGGGCCACCCCGAGCGCAAGCTAAAGTTTATTCACGTGACCGGTACAAACGGCAAGGGCTCGACCTGCGCAATGCTGGCCAGCATGTTTACAAAGGCCGGATATAAAACGGGTCTGTATACCAGCCCCTATCTCATCCGCTTCAACGAGCGCATCCAGATCGATGGCGTGCAGATCCCGGACGAAGAGATCTGCGAGATCACGGAATATATCAAGCCGCTGGCCGATTCGATCTTCGAGCAGCCGACCGAGTTTGAAATGGTCACGGCGCTGGGCTTTGAATATTTTGCCCGTCACAACTGCGACCTCGTTGTCTGTGAGGTCGGCATGGGCGGCGAATTTGACGCCACGAACGTCATTCTGCCGCCGGAGGCGGCGATCATCTGCAACATCGGCCTTGACCACACGGAGGTGCTGGGCGACACGCTGGAGAAGATCGCCGCAACGAAGTCCGGTATCATCAAGCCCGGCTGCGACGCGGTCATTTACCGCGAAACGCCGTCGGTCGAGGCTGTGATCGAGGCGCGGTGCAAGGAGGTCGGTGCAAAGCTCCACAAGGCGGACTTTGCCGATATCCGGCTCATTTCCCACGATCTGACCGGTCAGGTCTTCGACTGGGAGCGCTTCCACGCGCTGAAGCTGCCGCTGCTGGGCAATCATCAGCTGCACAACGCTGCCGTCGCCCTCACCGCGGCGACCGTCATGCAGCAGCGCGGCTGGCACATCACGGACGAACAGATTCGCGAAGGACTTGCGGACGTCCGCTGGCCGGGCCGGTTCGACGTACGGCGCAAGGACCCACTGTTTATCATCGACGGCGGACACAACCCGCAGTGCATTCAGGCGCTCGTCAAGAACATTCAGGACTATCTGGCCGGCCGGCCGCTGACCATCCTGACCGGCGTTCTGGCCGATAAGGATTATAACTGTATGTACCGGAACGTCGAGCCCTACGCGAAGGAATTCATCACCGTCACGCCGGGCAATCCCCGCGCGCTGAACGCGCACGATCTGGCGCAGTACCTGTCCCAGTTCGGCAAACCCGTCACGGCCTGCGACGCAGTCGCGGACGGCGTCCGTCTGGCCGTGGAGCACGCGGGAAAGGACGGCGTCGTCCTCTGCTACGGGTCGCTTTACATGATCGGCGAGATCGAAGCCGGTCTGCAGCGGCTCTGAGCGTGAATCTTTTCTCATAAACAGCCTGCACGAAAGCCGCCCCTTGTCATGCGCATGGAACTGCATGACAAGGGGCTCGTTTTGTCAGCACCGGAGATTCCCGGCGAACCCAGCGAAGCGGTTCGGCGGGAAAGAGGAGGAAACAGGCTCAGAGGATAAGAGGCTCCGCACATGGCGCGGGGACTCGTTCCGTCGAGGCCGTTTCCGACGAGCCTCCGGCGGCCCTATCTTTTCCGTCTTGCCGGAAAAGATAGGGGAGAAAAGGGACACTGGGGTACGGTTTGGTGCGTGCTGCGGGTGCAATTTTAGGTAAGTCCTGATTCCTGGCTGTTACGAACACACAGACTCACCCTACGAGTGCTATGGTACGCGCCGCCTGTTACGGTACAACTAGATTTGCAAATAGTTGCGTTTGAATGGGTGCGGTAAATCAGCTTTGCAGTCGAAATTTGCAGGGCGGTACGGATTCGCCGGAGTTCTGTAGGGGCCGGCGACACTGCCGGCCCGTTGGGAAGCCGCGGATTTGCTGAAGCGTTCTGTAAAACCGGTGCGATTTGCCGGGCGGGGTCAGAACAGCGTCAGCTGGCTGGTGAGGGGGAGGTCGCCGAAGGCGCCGGCGGATTGGAGCTGGTCGATGAGCGTCTTGGACACCTTCGGACAGGCATCGGCGAATTCCTCGACGGACAAAAACTCCCGGCCCTCGCGGGCGTTCATAAGGTCCCAGGCCGCCGTCTCGCCGAGACCGGCCACGGCCACGAACGGCGGGCGCAGCTGCCCGGCCTCGATCTGGAACTTCGTCGCGTGGGAGTGATAGATATCGATCGGCGCGAAGGTAAAGCCGCGCAGATAGAATTCATAGCAGACCTCAAGCGTGGTGAACAGATCGTCGTCCTTGGCGCTGGAATCCTCGTCCTCCTTGATCTCCTGCAGCTTTTTCTTGACAAGCTCGATGCCGTGGCACATCATGCCCTCGTCGAAGCCGCCCTTCTGGCTGCGGCGGTAGAAATAGGCCGCGTAGAACGCAAGCGGCTCGTGCACCTTGAACCACGCGATGCGGAAGGCCATCATGACATACGCCGTCGCGTGGGCTTTCGGGAAAAGATACTTGATCTTCTTGCAGGAGCCGATGTACCATTCCGGCACGCCTGCGGCCTTCATTTCCTCCTCCGCGCCGTCGGGCAGACCTCTGCCCTTTCGGACGGCCTCCATGATCTTGAACGACCGCTTTTCGGGCATCCCGCATTTGATGAGGTACAGCATGATATCGTCGCGGCAGCCGATGGCGTCGTTGACGGAGGCAGTCTTGGACAGGATCAGATCGCGCGCGTTGCCCAGCCACACGTCCGTGCCGTGGGAGAAGCCGGACAGGCGGATGAGCGTGTCGAATTTTGTCGGCTGCGTCTCCTGCAGCATTCCGCGCGTGAAGCCCGTGCCGAATTCCGGGATGGCGACGGAGCCGACCGGCCCCAGAATGGGGTCGTTTTCATAGCCCAGCACCTTGCTGGACGTGAAGATCGACATGGTATCCTGATCGTCGAGCGGGATTTTCTGCGCGTCGACGCCGGTCATGTCCTCCAGCATACGGATCATGGTCGGGTCATCGTGGCCCAGCATATCGAGCTTCAGGAGGTTTTCCTCCATGGAGTGATATTCAAAATGCGTCGTGATCCATTCGGAGTCCTTGTCGTCCGCCGGGTGCTGCACGGGGCAGAAGTCCCAGATCTCGTTCTCCTGCGGAATGACGACGAGGCCGCCGGGGTGCTGGCCGGTCGTGCGCTTGACGTTGACGCAGCCGAGCGCCAGCCGGTTCTCCTCCGCCTTGGGGACGGTCTTATTCCGCTCCGACAGGTATTTTTTCGCGTAGCCGTAGGCCGTTTTTTCCGCGACGGTGCCGATGGTGCCTGCGCGGAAGACATGGGTCTTGCCGAACATCTGCACACAGTAGGCGTGCGCCTTGGCCTGATATTCGCCGGAGAAGTTGAGGTCGATATCCGGGACCTTGTCGCCGCCGAAGCCGAGAAACGTCTCAAACGGGATATTGAACCCGTCCTTGTCGAGTTTCGCGCCGCACTTCGGGCACACCGCGTCCGGCAGATCCGCGCCGCAGGCGCAGTCGGCCGGAACCTCAAACGTCGTGAACTTGCACTGCGGACAGCGGTAGTGCGGCGGATAGGAATTGACCTCCGTGATGCCAGACATGAACGCCACGATGGACGAGCCGACCGAGCCTCGCGAGCCGACAAGATACCCGTGCTCCAGCGAGTTCTGCACCAGCTTCTGCGCCGACATATAAATGACGTCGTAGTGGCAGGAAATAATGTCGTGCATTTCCGTGTCGACGCGCTTCTGCACAAGCTCCGGCGGGGTTTCACCGTAGAGCCGGTGGAGCTTGCCGTAGACGAGGGCTTTCAGGTCCTCGACGGAATTTTCGATCTTCGGCGCGAACAGATTGTGCGGCACGGGCCGCAGCGTTTCGCACCAGTCAACGATGCGGTTCGGGTTTTCAATGACGACTTCATGCGCCTTTTCCGGGCCGAGATAGGAGAATTCCTCCATCATCTCATCTGTCGTGCGCAGATACAGCGGCAGCGGCCGGTCGGCGTCGGGCATCTGCTTGGTGGCAAGCAGGATGTGGCGGAAGATTTCGTCCTCCGGGTCGAGAAAGTGCACGTCGCCGGTCGCGACGACGGGCTTTCCCAGCTCCTCGCCGAGCTTGACGATGGTGCGGTTGAAGCCGCGCAGCTCCTCCTCGTCCTCGGCAAGCCCCTTGTCGAGCATGAAGCGGTTGTTGCAGATGGGCTGAATCTCCAAAAAGTCATAGAAGCTAGCGATACGCTTCAGCTCCGCCCAGCTCTTGTGGTTCAGAATCGCCTGGAACAGCTCGCCCGCCTCGCAGGCCGAGCCGATGATAAGTCCCTCGCGCCATTGCAGCAGCTCGGACTTCGGCATGATGGGCACGCGCTTGAAATACTTGAGATTGCCGTAGGAGATCAGCCGGTACAGATTGCGCAGGCCAATGGAATTTTTGGCAAAGACGATGATGTGCCGCGCACGGCGGTCAAGGATCTTGCTGCCGGAGCGCAGCTGCTCCATGCGCGGGTTGATCTTTTGCAGCGAGTCCAATCCCTGCTCCTGCATCATCTTGAAAAAGCGCATGAGCAGATACCCGCAGGTGATCGCGTCGTCGGAGGCGCGGTGGTGGTTGAAATCCGGCAGGCTCAGCGCGTCGGCAACAATGTTGAGCTTGTACTTGCCAAGCTCCGGCATCAGGTTCTGCGCCAAAATGAGCGTGTCGACATACGTCGGGTGGAACGGCAGGCCGAGCTTTTCGCACGCCGCCGTCACGAAGCCGATGTCAAAATCCGCGTTGTGCGCGCACAGGGGGCGGCTGCCGACGTATTCCAGGAATTTCGGCATTGCCTCGGAAATATCCGGCTGCCCGGCAAGCATCTGGTCGTTGATGCCCGTCAGATCGACGATCTTCGGCTGTAGGGGCCGGTGCGGGTCGACGAAGGTCTGGAACGTGCTGAGAACTTCATTGCCCTTCATGATGGCTGCGCCGATCTCGATGATCGTGTCGTGGAGCGAGGACAGGCCGGTCGTTTCCAGATCAAACGCGACGTATTCCCCGTCAAAGGAGAAATCCTCCTCGCCGTGGACGGCGATGCGGTCGTCGACGTCGTTGACGTAGTAGCCCTCGCAGCCGTAGAGGATTTTGATGTTCTGGTCCGTCCCCGCGACCTTGGCCTTGGACGCGGCCTTCATCGCGTCCGGGAACGACTGCGCGCCGCCGTGGTCGGTGATGGCGATGGCGCGGTGGCCCCAGCTGGCTGCCCGCTTGACGGCAGCGCCGGTATCGGTCAGCGCATCCATGGAGGACATGGTCGTATGCAGGTGCAGCTCGACGCGCTTTTCGGGATACGTATCGCGGCGCTTGGGCGCTTCGATCTTTTCCATGGCGTTCGGCTGCAGCACCATTTCGTTGTCATAGCGGTCAAAGCTCATCTTGCCCTGTACGCGCAGCCACATACCTGGCTGGACGTTGTCAATGATGGGCTTGGCCTTTGCGGCCTCCATGAACTGGTTCACGCGGACGGAGCTGGTATAGTCTGTCATATCGAAGCAGATGACCCACGCCCCGCGCTTTTTCAGCTCCCGGTGCTGCACGGCGAAGACCTTGCCCTCGACGATCACGCGGAACATATCGAGGTTCAGCTCCTCCATCCGCACGGGCCTGCCCGAAAACGGCCTGCCGTAGAACAGCGCACCCGTAGGCTCTGCCGGTGTGGAGGCAGCTCCGCCGGAGGCTTTTGCGCCGCCCTGCGGCACGCTGGCCGTGATGGCAGGCGCGTTTTTAAGCGCCTCGGCGCGGATACGCGCCGTCTCTTCAAACAGCGCACGGCCCTCTAAATTGCTGTGCGCCTCGACCTCGATCTTTTTGGAAACGCCGAAGCGGTCGCGCAGGAACTGCTCGGCCTTTTTTGCGTTCTGCAAAATGCTGTCCTTGCCGTTGGCCTTGAGCCGGATGACGACGGCCTCGTCCGTGACCTCGTAGCCTGCTCCTGCCAGAATGGCGGCAGACGGCGAAAAGGCGCGGATAAACACCTGCGCCAGATCGCGGAAATCCATATTCGGAAGCTCCGAGGCGGGATAGCGCACCGAAAGCTTCAGTTCCCGCAGGCCATATTCCTTTTCAATGTCCCGGCAGAGCGCCTGCAGCTGCTTTTCTGCCAGATACTGCTCCGCCTGCGCGTCCAGACGGATGGTGCGCGTTTCCCGGTCAAGCTCCGCGTGGACGACGGCAAGGCGTCCGAGCGCCTCCACCAGATCCTCCGGCAGCGGGAAGCCCGGAAACAGCGCAGGGAAATAAACTTCATTCATATGTTCAAGCTTCCTGTCTGAAATTCACGTTATGTCTTTGTTCGCCTGCGCTTCGGCTGCGGCTTCTCTTCCCGCGTCAGATCTGCAAGCGTGTAGCTGCACAGATACGCGGCGATGACCTGATCAAGCCCCTGCCACAGCGGGAGCGTCCGGCAGTTGACCGCGTTTTCGCACTGCTGCCCGCGCTCCAGACACGTGACCGGGGCCAGCGTCCCCTCGGTCAGGGACAATACCTCAAACGCGGTATACTCCTTCGCCGGTTTGGACAGGCGGTAGCCGCCGCCCTTGCCGCGCACGGCGTCGAGCAGCCCCGCCTTGCTCAGCACGGCCAGAATGCTCTCCAGATATTTTTCGGAAATGCCCTGCCGCTTCGCGATCGTCTGCAGCGGGATATAGCCCTCGTCTATATGCTCGGCCAGATCGATCATCACGCGCAGTGCATAGCGGCCCCTGGTGGAAATCATCATGTTTGGTTCCTCGCTTTCTTTTAACCCACTATACTATAGGGTAAAAGGATTATCAAGCGGAAAGCCGCAATTTACAAGCAATTCTTTTTGTGCTACAATAACCAAAGCATCGGTTTGGAGAGAACGCGGCATGACGAAGGATCTGACCCGGGGAACGCCCTGGAAGCTTATTTTACAGTTTGCGCTGCCGATCATGGCGGGAAACCTTTTGCAGCAGCTCTATAATACCGCCGACACCATCATTGTCGGCAATTTCAACGGCCAGCAGGCGCTTTCCGCCGTCGGGGCCTGCGCGTCGCTGACAGTTCTGTTCACGGCGCTTGCCATCGGCTTTTCCATCGGCGCAGGCGTGCTGATCTCGCAGTATTTCGGCGCTTCGCGCGAGCGGGAGCTGCGGCAGTATGCCGCGACGGCCATTGTGCTGATGCTGGCAATGGGGCTATTCATGTCGCTTGCCGGCGTTGTGAGCGCGAGATTCCTGCTGGAACGAGTGCTGGGCACGCCGGAGGCGCTGCTGCCGATGACGCTTCTGTATTTCCGCATCTACGCGGCGGGACTGGTGTTCCAGTTCGGGTACAACATCGCGGCGGCCCTTCTGCGGGCGCTGGGCGACAGCAAGGCGACGCTGTATTTTCTGCTCGTCTCGTCGATTTTGAACGTTGTGCTCGACCTTGCGTTTGTCGCGGGGCTTGGGCTGGGCGTGGCAGGCGCGGCCGTCGCCACCGTTATTTCGCAGATCGCCTCCTGCGTCATCGGCTTTGCGTATATGCACCGGAAATACGCCCTTCTGCACTTCTCGCTCCGCGAGCTGCGGCTGGACGTGAAAACGGCGGGCCGCATTCTGCAGGTCGGCGCGCCGATGGCCATTCAGCAGTCCATCGTCTCCTGCGGCTTTCTGTTTTTGCAGCGGCTGGTCAATCTCTACGGCGAGAGCATGATCGCGTCCTATACCGTCGCCACCCGGATGGAGAACATTCTGATGATCCCGATTCTCGGCGTGCAGAACACCATGGCGACCTTCGCGGGCCAGAATATGGGCGCGCAGCGCCCCGACCGCGTCTCCAGGGGCCTTGGACAGGGCGTGCTGGTGTCGCTTTCCATGACGCTTGTGCTCTGCCTGTGCCAGATCTTCGGCATTTCGCGCATCATCCGCGCGTTCCAGCTGGACGAGGCCGCTGCGGCCATCTGCCGCCTGCATCTGTTCAGCTCCGCCGTCGCGATGCCCATTTTCGCGGTCTATTTTCCCGCCAACGGGATGTGCCAGGGCGTGGGCGAGGGCTTCCACGCCACGTTCTTCGCGCTGCTGGCGCTGGGGCTGCGCGTGATCTTTGCCTATGCGCTGCACAACACGGCTCTGTTCGGCTATACCGCCGTCTGGTGGAGCCAGGCCATGGCGTGGACCGTGACGCTCCTTGTCTGCTATGCGCACGTGCTCCGCGGCAAATGGAAGAACAAATCTCTGATCTGATAGGGAGGCATTGCGATGCAGCACCGCTTTTTTGCGCTTATTTCCCGTATGCGCTACATTGGCCGCTGGGGCCTCATGCGCAATACGTTTGAGGAAAACATTCAGGAGCACAGCCATATGGTTGCCGTGCTGGCACACGGACTGGCTGTGATCCAGCGCGACATCCTCGGCCAGCCCGCCGACCCCGACCGCTGCGCGTCTGCAGCGCTGTTCCACGACGCGTCGGAGATCCTGACAGGCGACCTGCCCACGCCGATCAAGTATTATAACCCGGAGATCAAAAAGGCCTACAAGCAGATCGAGGCCGTCAGCTGTGAAAAGCTCCTTGCTCTCCTGCCGCCGGAGGTGCAGGAGAGCTACCGCCCGCTGCTGTTTGAATCCGAACCGGAGGTTGCCCGCATCGTCAAGGCGGCGGACAAGCTTTCGGCGTATATCAAGTGCGTCGAGGAGCTGAAGGCCGGCAACTCAGAATTTGCGGCGGCGGAGAAGCAGACGCGGCAGGCGCTCGTCGACATGCAGCTGCCGTGCCTCGATTATTTTCTAGCGCATTTCCTGGACAGCTTCCGGCTCACCCTCGACGAGCTGGAGTGAATTTGACGGATCTGTCAATTTTCATGTTTTGCGGCGTCCAAAATCGCACAAAACTCACAGTTGTATTTTTGCGGCCGCGCCGCTATAATGTCCCCCAGTGAGTTTACGAAAGGAAGTGCGCGCCATGACGATCTTCAAAACGCCCGTCTGTCGATGTGCTTCCGTTTTTGTTTTTGCTGGGGAACCCGTTGTTCCGGCGTCGTATTTGTTTTTGCAGAAGGAATTGTGAAGCTGGTGTTTCCAGTTTTCACAATTCTTTTTTTATGCACGCATACAGCCCGGACCGCCCGCAAAAACGCCAAAAAGAAAGGAGAACACCATGGGAAAAAACAAAATTCCGGAAACCGGCATCTATGATGCCAGACAGCTCGGCAGAGGCAGAATGCTGCTGCTCGGCTTCCAGCATATGTTCGCCATGTTCGGCGCGACCATCCTCGTCCCCATCCTGACGGGCCTCGACGTCTCGAACACGCTCCTGTTCGCGGGCCTCGGCACGCTGCTGTTCCACCTCATCACCGGAGGCAAGGTCCCGGCCTTCCTCGGCTCGTCCTTCGCCTTCCTCGGCGGCTACGCGACCATCGCGCCGATGCTCGGCGAGCAGCAGAACATCCCCAACCTTGAGATGCTGCCCTATGCCTGCTTCGGCGTGGCCTGCGCAGGTCTTGTGTATGTCATTCTGGCCGGTCTGTTCAAGGTCTTCGGCGCGAAGAAGGTCATGCGCTTCTTCCCGCCCATCGTCACCGGCCCCATCATCATCGCCATCGGCCTGAACCTCTCCTCCTCCGCCATCAATAACTGCACCGGCAACTGGTGGATTGCCATCGCCGCCATCCTCATCATCGTCGCCGCCAACATCTGGGGCAAGGGCATGATCAAGATCATCCCGATCCTCCTCGGCGTCATCGGCTCGTATCTGCTGGCTGTCATCTTCGACGCGGACGTCCGCGCAAATCTCGTCGCCAACGTCTCCGAAGCGAAGTGGTTCGCGCTGCCCATCAAGATGGAGCAGACCGTCTTCGGCCTGTTCGCCTCCGGCAATGTCGACGCACACAAGCTCCTGACCGCCGTCATCACCATTGTCCCGCTGTCCCTTGCCACCATGGTCGAGCACATCGGCGACGTGTCCGCGATCTCCTCCACCTGCAACCGCAACTACATTGAAAATCCCGGCCTGCACCGCACCCTGATGGGCGACGGTCTTGCGACCACGCTGGCAGCCCTCTTCGGCGCGCCCGCCAACACGACCTACGGCGAAAACACCGGCGTTCTGGCCCTCAGCCGCATCTATGACCCGCGCGTCATCCGCATCGCGGCAGTTCTGGCCATGCTCTTCTCCTTCAGCCCGAAGTTCGCGGCCATCATCTCCTCCATGCCCGGCGGCACCATCGGCGGCGTCAGCCTCGTGCTCTACGGCATGATCTCCGCAGTCGGCGTGCGCAACGTCGTCGAGAACAAGGTCGACTTCACCAAGTCCCGCAACGTTCTGGTCGCGGCCCTCATCCTGGTTCTGTCCATCGGCATCAGCTACTCCTCGGCAGGCTCTCTCCATTTCGGCGCGATCAGCCTCTCGGGTCTGGCCGTCGGCTCCATCGTCGGCATCGTCCTGAACGCCGTCATGCCCGGCAAGGACTATGTCTACGGCGAAGACAAGCAGGGCGACGAATCTGTCAACTTCATCGTTCAGTAAACGATCTGATCCATATAGAAATACAGCCGCAGTCCGGTGCAGTTCCGCCTTCTCCGCCTGCGATTTCCCCTGAAATTGGCTTACGCGCAGCCCGCCTTTGGGCTGCGCGTAAGTGTTACAGGGGAGAAAACAATGAAGAATTTGGAGGGGTGGAACGGCGATTGTCACGCGCGGGTCTGTCGGCTTATCCGCAGAGCTTTCCACGGCATCAGACGGCGCATCGCCGGATGGTCAAACCATACAAAAGAGAACCGGCCGGTTTGTTCCCCTTTTGTGCTTTTAGTATAGAGGAAGAATTTGAACAGGATTTCACGAACCGGTAAAGAAACTGTGAACAGTTTCCCGAAAGAATCGCGCCGTAAAAGAATACGCGCAGACAAGTGACCGGCCTGTCTGCGCGTTTCTTTTAAAATATGGAGAAAGGAGAAAAATGAAAAAGACGTTTGCTTCTTGCAAGTATAGAATATCAGGATGGTATTAAAAATCTTAGGGGGCAGTTTTTAAATATCTGTGAAATCCTATGATATTTTTTCGTTTTTCAGCGCACGGCCAGCACCAGCAGCACCGCTGCCGCCAGATACAGCCCCAGCGCTGCCGCGCAGACGAGCAGGACGATCCCGCCGATGAGCAGCGGCGCGCCGCCGCGCTTTTTCCGCAGCACGAGCAGCGCAATGCCGCCCGCAAGCGTCAGAACGAACAAAATCAGCGCCAGATCTGCACGCATACGCAAAGCCCTCCTTTCTCCGGGGATGGTTCAGAAGTAATCGCCCCAGCCGTCTTCGTCGTCCGAGTAGTCGCCCCAGCCGTCGCCGGGATCGGACCACGGATCGTAATCGTCGTAATATTCGTCGTCATAGTCCCAGCCCGCGTCGTTCGACTCCATGTATTCGCCGGTATCCTCGTCGATGTAGCCGTCGCTGCCGTAGCCGATGAACTCGTTCTCATAGCCGTTCCAGTACCAGATGTCGCCGTCCTCGTCGTACCAGTAATACGGCGTGCCGTAATCGCCGGTGTCGCCGGAATAGGCGGGCCGGGCCTTGGGCGCGGTGCTCCAGCCGGCGGTGTAGGACAGGGTTTCGAGCATCCTGTTGCAGATATCGAAATAATTGCGGATGCGGCCCTCAAGCGCGATGGTCGTCGCGACGAGGGCATAGCCCGTCGGCCCGTAATAGCGCACCTCCATGCAGCCGCGCACGGGCTGCGAGGGGCCGTCGGAGAAGACGGAGCCGTCGAGCCACATATAGCCGGTCAGGCTGTAATAATCGCCGTTGTCCTTAAAGTCCGAGCCAAAGGATTTGAGCAGATAGCTGCCGTACATACTCTGCATGAAGTCCTCAAGCATCTTCATCATATAGGTCTTCGCGGTCGCCGCGCCTTTTTCCATGTAGGGATCAAAGCCCTCGATGGGCTGGAAGGCAAGCGTGATGTTGGAATAATAATCGTCCGTGCCGTCCTCCATGACCGCGTTGAAGCTCAGCGCATTGGACACGTTCGGGTGCTCGTGCGCCTCCATCTGGATGGGGTAATCGACCGTGACGTTCGTAAAGCCGCCGGGGAAGGCCGCTGTCTGGTTCAGCTCGTCCTCCGGCGTCGGCAGGAGCATGATATACTCCATGGGCGTGAGCGTGCTGCCGTCTGCGTCGCTTAACTCGCCGTAGGCGGTCTGGTACAGGGTGACAAGCTGCGTGTCGTCGTCCATGTAAAGCGTGATGCACCCGCCCTCGTCGACCACGTAGCCGGGCCCGACCTGTTCACCGTAGAGATTGATGGCGATCCACTCAAACTCCTCATTGATGACAAAATAGAACGGCTCGTTTTCCAGCTTCCAGCAGCCGGTGTAGCCGCTCAGATCGCCGCCGCTCAGCTCCTCCTCGGTGTAGCCCGTCGGCGCATACTCCATCTCATAGCTTGAAGGGTCATAGTCGTGCGTGATCTCGATGGGAACCTCGCCCTCGGGCGGCAGGAAGATGATGTAGTCGCCGTCCCGGATCGTAAAGTCCAGCTCGTCGACGGTGGTGTCGTACAGGATGTAATTCTCATCGTTGTAGACAAGGATGTTATATGTATCGGGAACCTCGGATTCCTTATACGTGCCAAGACCGGCGCTGAAGCTCTCGCCGTCTGCAAACGTGCCGTCTACAAATTCCGTGTCCCATTCGGTGCTGGTCGAGGGGGTGATGCTGATGGAGGAAATGTCATGTCCGCTGTGGTTGACCAGCGTAACGGATACCGACACTTCCTTCTCGCCGCAGCCGGTCAGCAGCAGCGCACACAGCGCAGCCGCCAGCGTCACAAGAAGCAGTTTCCTGATTTTTTTCATGATAGTCCTCCTGATCTGATTTGCGAAACGCGAAAAAAACTCCACGATAAACGGTCTGGTACCAGTTTACCGTGGAGCGGTTTGCTTGCATAGGCCCCTCAGGGGCTAATCTTTTCTGAAAGTATGTCCGCCAGCAGGTTCCGCTTGCCGCGTGCGCTGCCGTCAAGCCCCAGCTTGTCAAAAATGCGCTTGAGGTGGTTTTTGACCGTCGCCTCCGACAGATGCAGCTGCGCGGCGATCTCCGCGTTTGTCCGCCGTGCGGCGGCAAGCTGGGCAATTTCCAGTTCGCGTGGGCTGAGGCCGCGATCATCCGGCTTTGCTGTGCAGTGCAGAACGGCCTGCGCAGCCTCGTTCCCGGCGAATGCCTCCGGCAGAAGTGGGCCGAGGGCTTCTGCGTGCTCGGCAAACGGCAGATAGAGTCCGTCCGGCACAGCGAGGGCCAGCGCCGCGTCCAGCTCCCGCCGGGCCGCGTCTGCGCGGCCAAGGCGGTTTTCCGCGCAGGCGAGCTGAATGTGCAGATACAGCTGGGCCAGCGCCGTATGCGCCGACGCGTTCAGCGCTGTGCAGGCCTCCCTGCGCGCAAGCAGCTTTGTGTACGCACCGGCAGCCAGCAGCACCTTATTCTGCACCGTCCGCAGCATGGGAAGCACAGGATCCAAAAACGACGCGTCGGCCTCCGGGGCCATGAACCACGCGTCCGCGCCGGCCCTCCCGCGCTGCGCATCCAGCCAGGCAATGCACAGATCGAGCGTGCGCAGCAGCAGAAACTGCCGGTTCTCCTTCAGCGTCTGCCGGAGCCGCTCCAGCGCCGCGTCCGTCGCACCGCCGCGAAGCTGCGCCAGCCGAAGGGCTGTAAATTCCGCCGTCAGCAGAATGCTGTACTGCCCGCGTGCAAGCGCCGCGTCCCGCGCCAGATGGCAGCCGATCTCCGCCTCGGTAAAATCGCCGCGCAGCAGGTCCGTTTCGCACTGCATGGAATGCTCCGCGCCGCTGCCGTGGCCGTCCGTGACCTTGTAATAAAACGGCATACAGTCGCGCATCTGCGCGTTTTCCGCGTCCAGCTGCCCGGCTGCGCGGTGGAACATCATGAGAACGGACGGGGAGCCGAAGGTCCACGTGCCGCCGAGGTCAATGCAGCGTGTCGTGCGTGTCATGCGTTCGCAGGCCGAGCGGTGCAGCACGCTCATGGCGGCGATGTCGTTATAGCGCAGAAAGCTCATCACAAGGTCGCATTCGCCGAGATAATTTTCCCGTTCCTGTTCGCAGAACGCGCCGCCCGGCTGCAGCGCGTCCAGCAGCAGCGCCCGCAGACGCAGCAGCTCCGGAATTTCGCGGAAGGAAAAGAGCTTGCGCATCAGCACGCAGACCGCGTCCGGGTGCCGCCGCAGCACATCCTCCGGGCAGTCCCGGCACCAGGAAAGCAGCATCTGCCGGTGCTCGCCGCCGATGGATTTGCCGCAGTCGGCCGCGGCCGCGCGCAGCAGCCCGTCCCAGTCTCCCGCCTGCCGGAACAGCTCCGCAGCCGTCAGATATTCCCCCGTGCGCTCGTACCAGCTGCCGAGCCGCCCGCAGGCGTCCGCCTGCGCGCTTTGCGGCAGAAGGGCGAATTTCCGGCGCAGCAGCTGCCGCAGCATATGGTGGCAGCGGTAGACGCCGGGGCTGCTTTCGATGATGAACGCGTTGTTGTGCGTCAGATCGTGCAGCAGCGCGTCCGCGTCCGGCTCCCGCCAGACGAAGGCGGCCTGTTCGGCGGTGAACGCCTCCGCCATGCAGATGTCCAGCAGAAAGAAGCGCCTCCGCTCGTCCAGCGGCTCAAACATGACCTGCTCCATGAGCGCGTCCATGCCCTTCGCGTCAAAGCGCCATACGCCCGTCTGCGCGTAGGCGCGGAACATGAGATAGATCATGGCGATCCAGCCCTCGCTGACGGACAGGAGCGCCTGCGCCTCCCGCTCGGGAAGCGGCAGGCTGCAGCGCCCGGCGTATTGCAGCAGCTCCTCCTGTGTCAGCCGCAGATCCGCCGCGCCCAGCTCCAACAGGCGGCTGCCGAGGCGCAGCTTCTGCGCCTCCGAAAAGATCTGGTTGCGCGAAAGAAGGATCAGATGCGCCTGCGGCGGCAGGCGCTCGGCCAGAAACGAGACGAGCTCCGCCGCCTCGCCGCCGGAAAGCAGGTGCACGTCGTCCAGAATGAACCAGACGGGCGGCTTGCCCGCCAGCGCATCCTGCACCAGCTCCAGCAGCTGCTGCCGCGTGTGCGGGCTGTCCGGGTAGCCGAGCGCACGCAGCTGCGCCGACAGCTGCGGCGCGGTGTGCAGCGCCCGGCAGAGTCCGGCCCAGAATTCCTGCCGTCCGCCGCCGGAGAGAAACTGCCGGAACAGATACGCGTCCGGCACTTCGGCGGCAATGCGCCGCTGCAGATACTGCGCGGCAGTCGTCTTGCCGTAGCCCGTGGGGGCTATGATGGTCGTGACAGGGCAGCGGGCGGCGTCCGCAAGCCGTGATCGCAGGTGTGAGGAAAGATAAAGCGCGTTTACGCGCAGATCGGCGTCCATGAAAAGCCCTCCCAAGGTGCTTTGTTCAATGATTTTCTATTTTAATCGTTTCCGGCAGCTTCGTCAATGCAGGATTCTCTTGACAAGGGTTTCCCGGACAGGTAAAATTTATTTGTTATGCAGTCACAGACGAACGGTGCGCACACAGCCGGAGGGACAGGCTATGCTTTTTGATTTTCTGAAGAAAAAGCGGCAGGAAAAGGCAGACGATCAGCAGCATTGGCGCGAGCGCTGGCAGTCGCTGGTGCCGGAGGAGAACCGGAGCGTCCCCGTCACGGTGGACGGGCAGACGCGCATCGCCTATATCCAGATCAACCAGTTCGTCGTCATGCTGCAGGACGGACTTCTGATGAAAGCGCATTTTTTTGATGTCTGCGAGTTTTTCCAGAAGGCGGGCTATCACGTCATCTGGCTCATGCGCTGCGTGCAGGACGTGGAGGACGGCTATCTGAAGCTGGTCAGAATGGAGGACGGCGGAGCGCGCTGCCGCTGGAAATGGCGCAAGCCGACGACGAACTTCGGCCGCTGGACGTCGGATAACTACAATGTCAGCATTCTTATCCAGCACCGGCAGGTACCGCCGGAGATCACCGATCTCAAAACCTGCAAAACGCGCGTGCTGCAGCGGGTCACATGGGCCGAGAGCGACGACAACACGCAGATGATCCCCGGCCGGACGGAATTTCTGACCGTCGGAAAGCCCGCCGCGCCCGAGGAGCTGCTGCACTGGCTGACCGGCACGACGCTGGCAAATCTGTAAAGAAAGAAAAGGAGCGCCTATGTCTATCACGCTCGAACAGGTCAAGAAAAGCGAGGAGATCACAAGCTATATCCGCAAGGCGGACGAATCGCTGTCCGCGCTGGGCTTTACGGAGCACAGCTTCGCCCATGTGGGCCTTGTCTCGGCGCAGGCCAGCGCCATTTTAAAGACGCTGGGCTACGACGACCGCACGTGCGAGCTGGCCGCCATCGCGGGCTGGCTGCACGATATCGGAAACGTCATCAACCGCATCGATCATGCGCAGTCCGGCGCGGTCATGGCCTTCCGAATCCTCGACAAGATGGGCGCAAGCCCTGAAGAGACGGCCACCATCATCACCGCCATCGGCAACCACGATGAAAAAACCGCCTTCCCGGTCAACCCCGTGGCAGCGGCGCTCATTCTGGCGGATAAAATGGATGTGCGCGCGAACCGCGTGCGCGAAAAGACCCGCGCGGCGTTCGACATTCACGACCGCGTGAATTACTCCGTCAAAAAGCACGAGGTCACGCTGACGGAAAAGGAGATCTGCCTGACGCTTGCCATCGACACGGAGGTATGCGCAGTGATCGAGTATTTTGAAATTTTCATGGACCGTATGCTCCTGTGCCGCCGCGCGGCGGAGAAGCTGGGGCTGCATTTCGCGCTCGTCATCAACGGCCAGCGCATGGCATAAAAAAGTTCCCGGACACGGGAACCTTTTCCGGAGCCTGCTCGTCTGAAAAGCAGCGGAGGCTCCGCCCAAATATATAAACAGGGAGAATCAGATATGGAAACTCTGGAAAAGCTGCGCAATGGAATCGACCAGCTGCCGAAATGGCTGCTGCTCGTGCTTGTGATTTTTGTCGACGGTCTGGTGGGCGGTCTGTACCGCGCCGCCGGAAAGACCACTGCGGCCCGGGTCATCGGCTGGATCATGGCGGCGGCCTATGTGCTGTCGATCCTGTCCTTTGTCGAGCTGCCCGCGACGCTTGCGACCGTCTCGCGCATCGTGACTGTCGTGTGTCTGGTCGCCGATATCATCACCGTCATCACCAGCGGCAGGATCACATTCTTTGCCGACTGAGAAAAGAAAGAAATAAGAAAACGTTTAGGAGTCCCGTCATGAAGCTGTTCACCATCATCCTCTTCGCCGTCACCTACATTCTGATGATCGCGCTGCCGAAAAAGCGGCCCTATGTTGCGCTCATCTCCGCCGTCATCTTCGTCGTCTCCGGCGCGATGCCGCTGGCCTCCGTCTTTACGGCCATCGACTGGAACGTTCTTTTGATGCTTGCCGGTACGATGGGCACGGTCGCGCTGTTCATTGAGTCGAAAATGCCGGAGCGCATGGCCGATCTTCTGCTGCAGAAGACGCCCAACGTCATGTGGGTCGCGGTCGCGCTGTCCGTGTTCGCGGGCGTTGTGTCGGCGTTCGTCGACAACGTCGCGACGGTTCTGATGATCGCGCCGGTCGCGCTGTCGATCGCGAAGAAGCTCAAAATGTCCCCGGTCGCGCTGCTCATCTGCATCGCCGTCTCGTCCAATTTGCAGGGTGCGGCTACCCTCGTCGGCGATACGACGTCCATCATGCTGGGCGGCTACGCCAACATGGACTTTTTGGACTTCATCTTCATGGACGGCAAATGCTCCATCTTCTTTGCCGTTGAGCTGGGCGCGCTCGTGACCGTCCCCGTCATCATGTTCATCTTCCGCAAGGAAAAGGGCAAGGTCACGGTCGGTGCGCCGACCGTCGTGGAGGATCTGTTCCCGACATATCTGCTGGTCGGCACGGTCGTGCTGCTCATTACGGCGTCCTTCATCCCCGGCCGTCCCGCCATCACGAACGGCCTGATCTGCATGACGCTGTTCCTCATCGGACTCGTCCGCTCCATCCTCCAGAAAAAGCACTTCGGCCCCATCAAGTACGCACTGGGTGAGATCGACTTTGAGACGCTCCTGCTTCTCATGAGCCTGTTCGTCGTCATCGGCACGCTGACCGAAACGGGCGTCATTGAGGACATCAGCGCCCTGTTTGTGAAGCTCGGCGGCAATAGCCTCTTTGGCATGTATTCCATCATCGTCTGGGGATCGGTCATCATCTCGGCCTTTATCGACAACATCCCGTATGTCGCGACGATGCTCCCGGTCGTGCAGGGCATTGCGGCCATGATGGGCTGCGACGCGCACGTTCTGTACTTCGGCCTGCTCGTCGGTGCGACGCTCGGCGGCAACTTGACGCCCATCGGCGCCTCGGCCAACATTGCGGCCATCGGCATTTTGCAGAAGGAGGGCTACGAGGTCAAGGCCTCCGACTTCCTCAAGATCGGCGTCCCGTTTACGCTCCTTGCCGTCCTGACCGGCTATCTCTACTGCTGGTTCGTCTGGGCATAAGCATATACGCGCACAAACGCGGCACTCCCGGCCCGGGAGTGCCGCGTTTGACTGTCAAGCCCCTGCTGCCGCATGATTTGTGCATAGTAAAATGAAAAACGGCAGAGGGTGATATTCCCTCTGCCTTCTGTGTACAACTCTGAAATTGTATTTTATTCCTGATCCCAGTTGTGCCAGACGTTCTGGACATCGTCGTCCTCTTCGAACAGGTCGAGCATTTTTTCCATGTTGTCGCGATCTTCCTGCTTGTCGAGCTTCTGGTAGGACTGCGGGACCATCTCGATCTGGGCGGAGTCGAACTTGTAGCCCTTGTCTTCGAGCGCCTTGGCGACGGTGTTGATGTCGTCGGGGTCAGTGTAGACGGTGAAGCAGCCTTCCTCGGGCTGGAAATCGGCCGCGCCTGCGTCGAGCGCGTCCATCATGACGGTGTCCTCGTCCAGCTCCTCGTCCTCGTTGTCGATGACGATAACGCCCTTGCGGTCGAACGACCAGCTGACGCAGCCGGTGGTGCCGAGACTGCCGCCGTATTTGTCAAAATGGTGGCGGACACTGCCTGCGGTGCGGTTGCGGTTGTCGGTCATCGTCTCGACGATGACAGCAACGCCGCAGGGGCCGTGGCCCTCGTAGGTGATGGTTTCGTAGTTGTCGCCGCTGCCGGATGCCGCTGCTTTTTCCAGCACGCGCTTGATGTTGTCGTTCGGCATATTGGCGGCCTTGGCCTTGGTGATGACGGTCGCGAGGCGGGAGTTATACGCGGGGTCGGCGATGCCGCCGCCCTCCTTGACGGCTACGATCATTTCCTTGGAGATCTTCGTAAAGGCAGCCGCGCGCTTTGCGTCCTGCGCGCCCTTGGTTTTCTGAATGTTATGCCACTTGGAATGTCCGGACATGAGGTGTTCTTCCCTTCGTTACAATATCTCTTGTCATTTTATCACAGAGAACGGGCAGAGGTCAACTGTTTCATAGAAATTGCGTCTCATCTTTATGCGCCTTCGCCCGCAGAACGGTCAGCTCCGGCAGCGCCTCGCGCACAACGCGCTCCAGAACGACGCAGACGGGGTTCTCCGTCTCAAAATGGCCCGCGTCGATGAGATTGAGGCCGCGATATTTTGCCTCTTCAAAGTGGTTGTATTTGAGATCTGCCGTCACGAGCGTATCGCAGCCTGCGGCCAGCACGTCGTCGATCGCGCTGCCGCAGCTCCCGCCGCCGACAGCCACGCGCCGCACGGGCTTTCCCGCGTCCGCGAACCGGAGTCCAGGGCAGGAGAGTGCCGACTTTGCAAACGCGGCAAATTCTGCAAGACGCTGCTCCCGTACCGTGCCGGTGCGGATGAGGCCGTAAGGCCGGCCCCGTGCATCTGTTCCGGTTGGGTTCAGAACCGACACCTCCGTCAGCCCCAGTGTTTCAGCCAGTACGTCGTTGACCCCGCCGGGGCAGACGTCGAGATTCGTGTGCAGATTGATCGCGGCGATCTTCGCTTCGGCCAGTTCCAGAATGCACCGCCCCTCGTAGCTTGCATCGTTGACGGCTCTGGGCGCGTCAAAAAACAGCGGGTGGTGCGTCACGATGCACTGCGCGCCGGTTTTCTTCGCCTCGTCGATCACATCCGGCATCGGGTCGAGCGCAACAAGGACGGTATCGACCGGCGCGTCGAACCGCCCGCAGAGCAGACCGACGTTGTCCCAGTCCATTTTCATGGACGCGGGCGCAAAGGCAAACAGGGCGTTATAAATGTCACGAACAGTCGTCATGCTGCTTCCTCATTTCTCTGATTTCCGCAAGCGCGGTTTCGTAATAGCGGAGCTTTTCCGGCTCGTCGGCTCTTTGCAGGCCCAGGACTGTGCCCGCAAGGGCTGTTTCGATCCGGGCCAGATACGGCCCCAGAAGCGGCCCGCCCTCCCGCAGCAGCTGCGGCGAGGCGTATTGCTGCCCCGGCGAAAGCGGGGGCATATGTCCCTTTTTTGCGCGCAGGACGGTATAGAAGAAGTGGCCGTCCCTTGCAAGCGCTTCGCGCTCGATCGCAAAGCTGTGCTCCGCCAGATACTGCCGCAGCGCCTGCCCGGCGCTCTGCGGCTGCAAAATGAGCGTATAGCGGTCATCGCAGACCCATGGCGCAGCCTCTAAAATGCGTACCATCAGATCGCCGCCCATTCCGGCCATAATGATCGTATCCGCCGCATCGGGCGGGATGCCCTGCAGGCCGTCAGACAGGAAAAACTGCATGTTTTCGGACACGCCGAAGCGCGCGGCATTTTCGCGGGCCTTCTGCAGCGGCTGCTCGCGCAGGTCTGCCGCCGTGACGAACGGGCAGATGCCCTCGCGCAGCAGGTATATGGAAAGATACCCGTGATCCGTGCCGATATCGGCGGCGCGGGAACCGCACGGGACAAATTCGGCGCACAGCAGCAGCCGGTTGGAGATCGGAACCTTCATCGCTTCACGCAAAAGGGCGGCCATCAGGCCGCCCTTTCCTTTCGGTTTGTTACTTGGCCTTCTCGGCTTCCTCGGAAGCCTCGATAAAGCGGTTGACCTGCGCCAGGAACGCGTCGGCATCAACGCCGTGCACCATGCAGGCCTCCTCGACCGTCTCGCCGCGCGAGGACGGGCAGCCCAGGCAGTGCATACCGATGGCCATGAACAGCGGAGCAGTCTCGGGCGCGATATCCAGAACATCGCCGATGATGGTGGTCTTTTCGATCTTTGCAGCCATAAAAATGACCTCCTGTGTATATTTTATAGTCGTATTATACCCAACTGCGTCACAGTTTGCAACAGAAATTATAGCGACGCGGCCAGCTGCGCGGCCTCCTGCATGGCGCGGCAAAGCGAAGCCTCTGCGTCAAAGCCCGCGACGTTCATGCCGTCAGCGGCGATGCAGGCGTATTCGCCGATGCCGAAGAACGTGTGAAGCGCCTCCAGATACCGGCTGCCCATCTCCATGGCGTCTCCGGTATAGAACCCGCCGCGTGTAGTGAGAAAAATCATATGAGACGCGCGGCAGAGCCCCTTGAGCCCTTCCTCCGTGGAGCCGAACGTGATCCCGTCGACGGACACCTGCTCAATATAGACCTTCAAAAGCGCCGGGAAAGACAGATCCCAGAACGGCGCGGCGATCACGATCCGGTCGGCCTGCGCGAACTGGTGCGCGTACCGGAAGCGCGGATGATCGCGCCGGTTTTCCGCCAGCAGCGCCTCACGCTGGTCAAAATAGCTGTCCTTGAAATAAGAAAGATTCTCCGCCATCAGATCCAGCCGCGTCACAGCGCAGTCGGACGGCAGCGCGGCCAAAAATGCCTCGGCCAGCTTTTTCGTGTTCGACGCTTCGCGCCGGATGCAGCAGTCGACAAACAGAACGGTTTTCATCGCGTCCGCTCCTGTTCCAGCCGGTAAAAGGCTTCAAGCGCGGTCAGAATTTCATTGCGCTCGCCGATGGCGGTCAGGCTTTCGCCGTTTACATAGCCGCCGATGGCGTTCGCGGTATCCTCGCCATATACGACGACGTTATTGAGAATGGAAGCTGTCTTCATCCCGCGCAGACGGCCGATGGTAAACAGCGCTGCGGATTCCATATCCGCGCCCAGCGCGCCCTTGTGCGACCAGTAGGCGCTCTCCGCGTCGTTTTCCTCGTGATAAAAGCTTTCGTGGCTGTGGATGATGCCGACATGATACGGGCAGCCGAGCGCCTTCGCGGCCTCCACGCACAGTCCCAGCAGCTGATAGTCGGCGACCGCCGGATATTCCGGATAGACATACGCTTTGGAAGCTCCGTCGTCGCGGATTGCGCCGCAGCCGAGGATCAGATCGCCCAGCGCAATGCCTTTTTGCAAGGCTCCGCAGGAGCCGATGCGGATGGCGGCCTCCACGCCGATGTTGTGCAGCTCCTCCACGCAGATCCCGGCGGACGAGCCGCCGATGCCCGTGGAGACGGCCAGAACGGGCACGCCCTTATAGGTGCCGGTCAGACTGCGGAACTCGCGGTTGTACGCAAGCTCCCGCACGGATTCCAGCTGTGCGGCCACGCGGTCAAGCCGGGCCGGGTCGCCGGGAAGGATCGCATAACGCACGCCAAGCGTTTCGTCCAGACAAATATGCGCCTGTTTCATCTGCATATGCTCCTTTTATAGTTATATCGTCTGAATTTCAATATGGTAACGGTTGCGGCTGCAAAGCGCGTGCTCGACCTCCACACGGTAGTCCAGATCGAGAACGCCCCCGTGCTCGTTGAGCAGAACGGTCATATCCTCCGTCACGACGCTGATCATCATCGCGCCGAAGCCGACGTCGTACAGCGATTCATGCGCCTGTCTGCGGTCGAAGACCATCTCGGCGTTGACCTTTCCGCTGCGCCGCAGCGTGACGGTCTTCCCGTCTTCGATCTGAAAGGAGGTCACAACGCCCTCAAGCCCGGTCATTTCCGACTCGACATAGGACAAAAGCGCGAAGCCCGGCTCATAGCAGTACGAGCCGTCTGTCACCAGCTCGAGCGTCTGCGGCCCGCCGTCCTCCATAGACTGCGTGCCGGTGATGGAAATTCTTGCGGCCTGTACCATCACGCCTCCAGCGCAAGCGCGATCAGATCGTCCAGAAGCTCGCTGTAGGGGATGCCGCTGGCCTCGAAGAGCTTGGGGTACATGGAAATGGACGTGAAGCCCGGAATGGTGTTGATCTCGTTGAAGACGACCTCGCCGTCTGCCTTTACAAAGAAGTCGACACGGGACAGGCCGCGGCAGCCCATGGCCCTGTAGACGCGGACGGCAAGCTCGCGCACCTGCTCGGCGGTCTGCTCGGAAATGCGGGCCGGGATGTACAGGTGTGCGCAGTCGGAGATATATTTTGCGTCGTAGTCATAGAATTCCGCGCCGGAGTCGATCTCGCCGCAGACGGAGGCAAACGGATTGTCGTTGCCGAGCACGGCGACCTCGACCTCCTGCCCGCGGATGAATTCCTCGACCAGAACCTTGCGGTCGTATTTCAGCGCCGCCTCAATTGCCGTTTCCAGCTCGGCGCGGTCCTTTGCCTTTGCGACACCGACGGACGAGCCGGTTCCGGCGGGCTTGACGAAGACGGGATAGGCGAAGCGCGCCTCAACGGCGCTCAGCGCCGCTTCCTGGCTGCGGGCAAAGCCCTCGCGCGTGACGAGCTGCCACGCTGCCTGCCGGACGCCTGCGGCGTCGGCGATCAGCTTCGTGGTGGTCTTATCCATGCAGGCGGCGGAGGCCGCGACGCGCGGGCCGACATAGGGAATGCCCGCGATCTGGAGCAGGCCCTGGATCGCGCCGTCCTCGCAGTTTTCGCCGTGCATCACGGGGAAGACCACGTCGATGCGCTCGCGCACGACGCAGTCGTTTTCAAAGCTCAAAAGCCCCTGTCCGCGCACGGGGGAAAGCGCCGCGCGGCGGTTCTCCTCGCAGTTCTGCCACGTTCCGGCGGGCAGCATGCCGTAATCCTTGCCGCCGAACAGGATCCAGTCGCCATCCTTCGTGATGCCGACCGGGAAAATATGATATTTATCTTTGTCCAAGCGGTTCAGCACAGATTCTGCTGACCGCAGCGAGACTTCATGCTCCGACGAAACGCCGCCGAAGAGCACACAAACGCTCAGTTTTTTCAAAACAGGCTCCTCTTTTCCGCCGCCGCAGATCAAAAAGCGGTCAGCATACATATCATATGCGAAACCGCCGCAGAACACAAGTATCTTTTTCCGAAATCCGGCGTTTTTGCCGTCTGCGCCTTTGACTTCTCTACGCAGGGCGGATAAAATAGGGGCAGAAACGGGGGCAGAGCCTATGCAGGAGCGTGTACGCATCTGTGATATCGCGGAGGAGCTGGGCCTGAGCACGGCGACCGTCTCCAACGTGATCCACGGGAAGACGAACAAGGCCTCGGACGAGACGGTGCAGCGCGTGACGGCGCTGCTCGAAAAGCGGCGGTACATCCCCAGCATGGCGGGCATCCTGCTGGCCCGCAACAGCTCCGGAATCATCGGCGTGTTCGTCAACGACCATCCGAAGTACGAGGGGCACACGCTGCGCGACGGCTTTCTCGCGTCCGTGCTGCTGCCGCTGTTCGTCTGTGAGGCGAGCTGGAGTCTGGGCGAGAACGTCTACGCGGCCATCTATGGCCGCATGGGCACGGAGCAAAGCGCCGCCATGACGCTGACCGCGCCCATACAGGGACTGGTGATCGGCGCGCTGTGCGGCCTGTCGCAGGCTGCGGGCGTGATCGTCGGAAAGCGTCTTGGCGGCGAGGATTACGATGGGGCTTACCGGGCGGCGAAGCGGCTGATGGTCTATGGCGCGGTCGGAGCCTCCGTGCTCTGCGCCGCGAGGTGCCGCGCGACATAGACGCCGCTGGCGGAGGCGTGGGACAGGGAATGCGTGATGCCGCTGCCGTCGCCGATGATGAACAGGCCCTTGTGCGCCGTCTCCAGATTCTCGTCGACGGAGACCTCCATGTTGTAGAATTTGACCTCAACGCCGTAAAGCAGCGTATCGTCGTTCGCCGTACCGGGGGCGATCTTGTCAAGCGCGTAGATCATCTCGATGATGCCGTCGAGAATGCGCTTCGGGATGACCAGCGACAGATCGCCCGGCGTAGCCGTCAGCGTGGGGGTAACGAAGGATTTGTCGATGCGCTTCTGCGTCGAGCGCTGGCCGCGGATGAGATCGCCGAAGCGCTGCACCATCACGCCGCCGCCCAGCATATTCGAAAGCCGTGCAATGGACTCGCCGTAGCCGTTGGAATCCTTGAACGGCTCGGTAAAGTGCTTGGAGACGAGCAGGGCGAAGTTCGTGTTCTCGGTCTGCTTGGCCGGGTCCTCATAGCTGTGGCCGTTGACGGTCACGATGCCGTTCGTGTTTTCGGTCACGACCGCGCCCTTCGGGTTCATGCAGAACGTGCGCACGAGATCCTGATATTTTTCGGTCTTGTAGACGATCTTGCTCTCATAAAGCTCGTCGGTCAGGTGCTTGAAGATCTCGGCGGGCAGCTCGACGCGCACGCCGATGTCGACGCGGTTGGACTTCGTCTCGATGTTCAGCTCGCGGCACACGCTCTCCATCCATTTGCTGCCGCTGCGGCCGACGGAGACGATGCACTGCTTGCAGGAGAAGCTTCCGTTATCGGTCACGATCTCATATCCGCCGTCCGTTGCCAGCACCTGCCGCACGGGCGTGCGGAAGTAAAAGTCGACCTTCGGCTCCAGCTCGGCAAAGAGATTTTTCAGCACGACAAAATTGATATCCGTCCCGAGGTGCCGGACGGACGCGTCGAGCAGGTGCAGATTGCACTGCAGACAGCGGGTCTTGAACGCGCTGTTGGCCGTGGAATACAGCTTCGTGTTCTCGCCGCCGTGGCTGACGTTGATCTCGTCGACGTAGTGCATCAGCTCCATGGCCTGCTTCTTGCCGATATATTCATAGAGCGTGCCGCCGAAGTCATTCGTCAGGTTATATTTTCCGTCGGAAAACGCGCCCGCGCCGCCGAAGCCGTTCATGATCGCGCACGTCGGACAGCCGACGCAGTGCTTGACAGTCTTCCCGTCAATGGGACATCTGCGCTTTTCGAGCGGCTGGCCCTCTTCAAATACGGCGACCCTCTTCTCCGGACAGAGCTTCGACAGCTCATACGCCGAGAAAATTCCGCCGGGGCCTGCGCCGATGATAATGACATCATACTGCATGAAAAATCATCCTTTCTGTAGGGGATATCCTGAATCCGCTTATCCGCATTCCAAAACACGCACGATCCCGGCAGGCAGCTGTAAATCTGCGCAGTATTTCTGTAGGGGCCGACGACTCTGTCGGCCCTTAAAATGTTGCGAATTCATCGGAGATTTCCGAGAAACCACCGCATTCTGCGGGCGGACAGAGTCGTCCGCCCCTGCGGGTCGCCCGTCTGTGCATTATATCATACCGCCGTCCGCATCTGCAAGCGAAACGGCCATAGAAAGCGCGAATGGCCGTTATAAGCGCATAAAAGATCCGCACCCGGTCAGGTGCGGATCTCTGGTTGACAGATGGAGCTTAGCCCTGAGCCTTCATGCGGGCGAAGCAATCGCTGCAGTAAACCGGGCGATCGGATTTCGGCTCGAACGGGACGCGTGCCTCGCCGCCGCAGGCAGCGCAGGTAGCGGTGTAGTACTCTCTGGGGCCGCGGGTCGCGTTCTTGCGGGCGTCACGGCAGGCCTTGCAGCGCTGCGGCTCATTCTGGAAGCCACGCTCTGCGTAGAATTCCTGCTCACCGGCGGTGAAAACGAACTCCTTGCCACACTCTTTGCAGACCAACGTCTTGTCTTCGAACATTTTTGTTACCTCTCTTTTGCGATAAAAAATGGATTTGCCCTGCAATTGCGGCTTGCGCTCGTATGCGATCGGGCTGTATATGCGATCAGGCCGTGCCTGATTTCGCCGGGAAAAGCGCCAGTCAATCTTGCCAGGGTCCATACACGAAGAGAGAGTGCAACGGAGTGATGAAAGATCTGCGTGGCTCTGGTTGGAAATTTTTATTACCCAACACTAGCGATTATATGCGATATTTTTCCGGTTGTCAATAGTAAATAAAACTTATTTTATTTCTCTGATGATTTTTGTAGATTTTCGACGTGCTGCACAAGCGCCTGCGTGACCGCCTGCGCCTGCTGCTCTGTCCCGGCCTCGACCATCACGCGGATGAGCGGCTCCGTGCCGGACGGGCGGATCAGCACGCGGCCGTTTTCCCCAAGCTCGGCCTCTGCCTTTTGGATCGCTTCGCGAAGGGAATCCGACTGCATGATGGCCGTCTTCTGCTCGTTGGAGGTCACGCGGACATTTTGCAGCAGCTGCGGGTACTGCCGCACGGAGGCGGACAGTTCGCTGGCCTTTTTGCCGCTGTGGGAAAGGATATCGAGGAATTGCAGCGCGGCCAGCTGGCCGTCGCCGGTTGGCATATAGTCCAGGAAGATGATATGGCCCGACTGCTCGCCGCCGAGGCGCATCCCCTCCTTCTGCATGAGCTCCAATACGTTCCGGTCGCCGACCGATGCGCACAAAAGCCGCAGGCCGTGCTCTGCGCAGTATTTGTGCAGGCCGATGTTCGACATGACCGTCGCGACGAAGCCGCCGCCGTGCAGGCGGCCCTTTTTCTCCATCTCTGCGGCGCAGATGGCCATCATCTTGTCGCCGTCAATGACGCAGCCCTGCTCGTCGACGGTCAGGCAGCGGTCGGCGTCGCCGTCGAACGCGATGCCGAGGTCATAGCCGCCGGCTTTGACCGCGTCACAGAGCGCTTCCAGATGCGTTGAGCCGCAGCCGCTATTGATGTTGACGCCGTTCGGCTTGTCGTTCAGATACTCCGCTTCCAGCGGGAAGCGGCCGAATAAGTACCGTGCCGTGGTTGAAGCCGCGCCGTTGGCGCAGTCGATGAGCACGCGCAGCGGCTCAAGCCCATCGACGGTCGAGGCCAGATGGTCGAGATAATATTCCGCCGCAAAGCTGCCGGACATGACCTGCCCGATCTCCCCGTGCGTTTTGACGGGCAGCTCCCCGTCCTGCAAAATCAGCTCCTCGATGCGCGCTTCGAGCGCGTCGTTCAGCTTGAAGCCCTCTGACGAGAACATTTTGATGCCATTGTGCTCATACGGGTTGTGCGAGGCGGAAATGACGACGCCTGCGTCCGCGTGCAGATAGATTGTCAGATATGCGACGGCAGGTGTCGGAACCACGCCGAGCAAAATCGCGTTGCAGCCGCAGGCCGTCAGACCCGCGACAAGCGCGCTCTCCAGCATATCCGAGGAAATGCGCGTGTCCTTGCCGATGACGACGGTCGGCTTCGTGCCGGGATCGTCGCACAGCGAGATCGCTGCCGCCTGTCCCACGCGGTAGGCAAGCTTCGCGTCCAGCGTTTCATTGGCAACGCCCCGGATGCCGTCAGTTCCAAATAATTTACCCATATGATATATCGCTCCTCAAAAACTCAGAATGAAAGCTGCGTCCCGGCAGGCTGCACGGGAGACGGCAGATGCAGGTGCTCATAGGCCAGCTGCGTGACGCAGCGGCCGCGCGGCGTGCGTGTCAAAAAACCGATTTGCAGCAGATACGGCTCGTAAACGTCTTCCAGCGTGACGGCCTCCTCGCCGATGGTCGCGGCCAATGTCTCAAGGCCCACAGGGCCGCCGCCGTAGTTTTTCACAATGGCGGTGAGCATGCGGCGGTCGATGGCGTCAAGGCCCAGACGGTCGACCTCGAGCTTGCCGAGCGCGTGATCGGCAGCCTCGGAGGTGATCACGCCGTCGTGGCAGACCTGCGCGAAATCGCGCACGCGGCGCAGCAGGCGGTTCGCGATACGCGGCGTCCCGCGCGAACGGGACGCGATCTCCCGCGCGCCGGAGGGCTCGATCTCAATGCCCAGCAGCGCGGCCGAACGCATGACAATGCGCTGCAATTCTTCTGTGGTGTACAGCTCCAGACGCAGCTGCACGCCGAAACGGTCGCGCAGAGGGCTGGAAAGCTGCCCGGCTCTGGTCGTTGCGCCGATGAGGGTAAAGCGCGGCAGATCGAGCCGGATGGAGTTGGCCGACGGGCCCTTGCCGACGATGATATCGATAGCAAAATCCTCCATAGCCGGATACAGAATTTCCTCGACCGCCCGGTTGAGGCGGTGAATTTCGTCAATGAACAGAATATCGCCCGGCGCGAGATTCGTCAGCAGCGCAGCCAGATCCCCGGCCTTTTCGATTGCCGGGCCGGAGGTCACACGGATGCCCGCGCCCATTTCGTTGGCGATGACGCCTGCGAGCGTCGTCTTGCCGAGACCCGGCGGGCCGTAGAGCAGGACATGGTCAAGCGGCTCATTGCGCCGCCTGGCAGCCTCAATATAAATGGCAAGGTTGCCCTTGGCCTTTTCCTGTCCGGTATAGTCGGCCAGCAGCTTCGGGCGCAGGCTGACCTCGCCGTCGTCCTGCGGGGTCAGGCTTGTGGTGACGATGGGCGCATCGTATTTCTGCGAAAAATCCAGGCTCATGCCGGGCCCTCCTTACTGCTGCGCCGCAGCGCGCAGCGCCCGGCGGATCACGTCTTCGATGGAAAGATTCTCAAGATCAATGCCCTTGAGCGCCGCTGCGGCCTCCGTCTGCGAATAGCCGAGGCCGACGAGCGCGGCGGTCGCCTCCGCGGCCTTGCTGCCGCGCACCGGCGCGCCGGAGCCGGAGAATTCCGCCGTGTTCAGCTCCAGCTGGCTTGCACCGAGCTTGTCCTTGAGTTCCAGAATGATGCGCTGCGCGAGCTTTTTGCCCACGCCCTGCGCCATGGTGATGGTTTTGTCGTCCTGCGTCATGACGGCCAGCGTCAGCTGCTCCGGCGAGACGACGGACAAGATCGCCAGCGCCGCCTTCGGGCCGACGCCCGTGACACCCAGAAGCCGCTCGAAGCAGTTCAGTTCCTCGCGCGTGGAAAAGCCGAAGATATCAAAGGCGTCTTCCTTGATGTTGCAGTATGTAAAAAGCTTCGCGGACTTTCCGAGCTGCAGCCGGGCAAGCGTATAATTTGTCGTATGGCACGCGTAGCCCACGCCGCCGCAGTCCACGACTGCGAGATTGGCGTCGAGCAGCGTAATTGTCCCGTTCAGATAATAAAACATTACCGGTATCCTTTCTGCGCCAGAAGCGAGGTGGAGCTTCGCGCATGGCAGAGTGCGATGGCGATGGCGTCCGCCGCGTCGTCCGGCCGCGCGACCTTTTCCATCTTCAGAATGCGGCGCGTCATTTCCATGACCTGATGCTTGTCCGCGCCGCCATAGCCGACGACGGCCTGCTTGACCTGATTGGGGGTATACTCAAAAAGCGGCGCGCCTGATTTGCAGATCGCAAGCAAAATGACACCGCGGCCGTGGCTCACGCCGATGCCGGTCGTGACGTTATGGCCCCAGAACAGCTCCTCGACCGCCACGGCGTCCGGCTTGACCGTCTCGATGAGCTGCACCATATCGTCATAGAGCACCACAAGCCGTTCCGGGAATGTAAGCGTTGTGGGGGTCGTGATGGTGCCGTAGTTGAGCAGCTGGACGCTGCCGCGTCCGGCCTCCAAAATGCCAAACCCGGTCGTGGCGTAGCCGGGGTCGATGCCAAGAATGCGCATATCAGAACTTCCCGAAGATTTCCCAGTAGCACATGCCGAGGACGCCGAGCACCACAATGGCGATCAGCACCCACGCCAGCACGATCTGGTGCTTCGGCCGGGGCGTATACTCCCCCCGCTGCTCTTTTTCGTTCCGCTGTCCGCTCTGGTAGTCCAGCCGCTCGGTGCTGTGGTCGTTGTTCATGGGAGTTCTCCTGTCTGGTTTGGTACTTTTGTGGGAATATGATACTGCGGGATGTCTCCGACGGCCCTATCTTTTCCGTCTTGCCGGAAAAGATAGGGGAGAAAAGGGGCGCTTGGGGACGCGGGGTGCATCCTGCGGTGCGATTCAGGCAGGAATCTGATTTACAGATATTACGAACACACGTACTCACCCTACGGGCGATTTGGTACGCGCCGCCTGTTATGGTGCACCAAATTTGTGAATAGCTGCGATTCAATATCTGCTGTAAAAACGCCTTGCATTCGAAATTTGCGGGGCAGCACGAATTTGCCGGAGTCATGTAGGGGCCGATGCCCACATCGGCCCGCTGGGAAGCTGCGGTTTCGCCGAAGATATCCGTAAAACCGATATATCCTGCGGGCGGACGACTCTGTCCGCCCAATGAGAAGTTACGAATTCGCCGAGGATTTCAGTAAAACCGGTGCATCGTGCCGGGCTGATGTGTACCGGCAAGCGGCAGACCCACATCCGTAGCGCTCCTTCGCCGCGAACGGCTGTGACCGGCATCAACCCCTACAACGGCTTTAAGAACAGCGTCGGAAGTATTGAGCTGCTTCAAATTTTGCGGGAAAGAGCCAAGAAAACCGAAAAGTGTTCTTGCATTGATGGGCATTTAATTTATTATAGCACACCCCGCCACAAAAGAACAGCCTTTCTCTCAGCAGCACAGGATGGTCGGGCAGCGGCCGGAGAGGCAGGACATTGCGGCGCAGATGCCGCAGCAGGCGCGGCTCAGGTCGATGTTGTCGAAGCCGAAGCCGGACTGACGGCTGTGGTAGACCGTGCCGCTTCGGCCGATCTGGTCGCGGGCGGCGGCGTATTCCGCGTTCGCCGGGTCCATGGCGCAGGCTCTGGTGATCTGCTCATAGCCGAGCACGCGGTTGCCGAGGTTCGTATTCGCAACGGCGGCGAGATAATACCACTGCGCCGTGCGCTGTGATTCGGGCACGGTGTTCAGCGTCCGCAGCGCCCGCTCGTATTCCTGCACAAAGATGTACCGCCGCGCGGACTCCATCGGGTCGGCCTCCGACCACGCGCCCTGATAGCTCTGCCGGTACCAGCCCGCAAAGGGGTCTGCCTGATAGCTTCGCTGCTGCGTACTTATGCGCGGCTGCGGGTTTTTGATCTGGTCATAGGCGGCGTTAATGCGGTTCATCATCTCCGCCGCGTGCTGGTCGCCCGGATTCATGTCCGGGTGGTATTTCTTCGCCAGCGCGCGGTAAGCGCGCTTGACCTCCTCGTCGCTCGCGTCCGGCGTCAGGCCGAGCACGCTGTAGGGATCGTCGATCATGTTGGTTCCTCCTGCTTCGTCCGGAACGCCGCCTCAAAGCGCGTCCAGACGCCGGAATATAGAATGTTCTGTAATATCGCTGCATCCTGCACGATGGGCAGGCGCTCAAACGCCTCCGCCGCGTCGCCCGCCAGAAGCGTCAGCTGCGGGCGGAAGTCCGCGCCGCTCTGTACGCCCAGCAGCGCCAGCGGGTTATACTGGCCCTTTTTCCGATCCTCTTCCAGATCGCAGGCCGCGTCCATAAAATAGATCAGCTTGCCGAGACTCCGGCCAAACTGCCGCAGAACCGGCGTCCAGTGATCTGCTTTCACTGTAAACAGCTCCGCCATCAGTTCTCCAAACGCGTTGGCGGGCGCTTCGGAATAAGCCGTGCGGTCTTCCTCTGCCTGCGTGATGGTCTGAAGCGCGGCACGGATGGCGGCGGCCTTTTCCGGATACTGCGCGGCGGCCCGCTTCGCGCCGGGGCCGAGAAGCCCTGCGGCGGCTGCCGCGGAAAGCTTTTGATCGTCGTGCCAGTCATCCCGGCGGTTCTCATAGGCCAGCAGGCAGTTCATTGCCGCCGCGTAGCCGGTGAATGCCGTCTGCGTCCAGCTCTGCGCCTGCGCCGGATGGCGCAGGCAGCGCGACGCGCCAGACTGCTCTGCCGGTTCGTAGAGCGCGGACAGAAACAGCGTCAGAAACGCCATATCATAGGTTAACGCCAGCGCCGGGACCGGCCCGTAGCCGCGGTACAGCGCGCGGCACAGCCCGCAGTAGAAGCTCTTGTAGCGCGTCTGCTGCCCTTCGTCCAGCCGCGCAAGGTCGGCGATCACGTATCCGAACATTCCGGCTTCTCCTTCTCTTCCTTCCAGTCGAACAGCGCGTGATTGAGCAGCGCGCCGTAAAACAGAATGGAAATACACGCGTACAGCCACAAAAGCATCAGAAGCAGCACGGACAGGCTCCCATAGAGCGCTGAGGCTTTGGCGATGTGGTTGACGTACCACGAATAGATCTCCGAATAGATCACCCACGCGCAGGCGGCGCCCGCCGCGCCGGGCAGAACGTGAACGAACCGCTGCCGCTTGTCCGGCAGAGCCAGAAACACGCCCGTAAACAGCGCCGTCAGCAGCACGAATGAATACAGATGCAAATTCCGCAGGATCGGCTCAAGCACGGCGGCAAAGGAAAAGCCCCGTGCCAGCAGAAACGCCAGCAGCGCCTGTCCGCCTACATAAAGCCCCAGCGTCAGCAAAAGCGCCAGCAGCATCCCGACCGTATATAAAACGCACAGCAGCCGCCGGTGCAGGTACCTGCGCGTCTCGTGCACCTCCAGCACGGCGTCAAGCCCGTAAAGAAGACTCAGCATCCCCTTTGAGGCCGACCAGAGCGTCAGCACGGCGCTGGCCGAGATGATCGCTGCCGAGCTTGAGCCGTAGAGCGTCCGGATAAAATATTCCAGCAGCCGCAGCAGCCACTCCGGCGCAAGCTGCGCGCAGAGGCCGAGCAGATGCTCGATCGTCAGCGGTGTATACGGGAGCAGCGACAAAAGCAGGCTCACGATCGGAAACACCGACAGCAGCAGGAAAAACGAGGCGTTGCCTGCGTAAATCGGGATCTGCATGGCCGCGACGCGCGCAAGCAGCTGTTCGAGCTGTTTTTTCAGTTTCATCCGCCGCCTCCTATACCCGAAAGTTTTCGACAAAAATCTGTCCCGGCCTGCACAGGTTCCCCAAAACGCGGATGATCTTTCTGTAAAGATCATCAAAAATCACAATGCTTTTGTCGAATCATGCGAAATTTTTTGGTTTTCGAATCGCAGAAGTTATGGTTCAATATTCCCGGGAGGGAGAACACCATGAGAAATAAGAGTCTGATTCACACAAAAGACGTCAAGACACAGGAGGGCACGCCGCTGCATCTGGAATATTATCTGCTCAATGACAGCGTGCTGGGCGGCTGTGCCGAGTGCTATGGCGTGGAGATCCTCGCGCAGACCGGCGAGGCGCAGTGCTACGCCGGCATCCCGCGCATCACCATGCGCGGGACCAGCATCTTCACGCTCATCGACCAGCTGGCCTACTTCGCCGTCACGCCGGATTCGCTGAATGATGTGATCCAGGACTGGCTGTAGAAAGAAGTAGACAAGGCCTCTCTTTTTTGCTACAATCATAACAGAAAATGGGCAGAAGCGCAAGATGCGCGTCCGCCGGATGAAGAGAGGAGTTTTTGCCATGAAGTGCCCGTACTGCGGCTATCAGGAGAGTAAGGTCGTCGATTCCCGTCACTCGGACGACGGGGTGAGCATTCGCCGCCGCCGCGAATGCCTGCAATGCCAGAAGCGGTTTACCACCTATGAGACGGTCGAAAGCCTGCCCATCGTCGTCATCAAGCGCGACAGCAGCCGGCAGCAGTTCGACCGCAACAAGATTTTGAATGGTATGCTCCGCGCGTGCGAAAAGCGCCCCGTGCCGCTGGCTGAGCTGGAAAAGGCCACCGATGAGATCGAGCAGGCCATCCAGAACTCGCTTGACCGGGAAATTTCCACCGAAAAGATCGGAGAACTGGTCATGGAACGCCTCAAGCCGCTTGACGAGGTCGCCTATGTCCGCTTTGCGTCGGTCTACCGCCAATTCAAGGACATCGACAGCTTCATGCGCGAGCTGAACAAAATTCTCGAAGAGCGATAAAACGCTTCGCCCCGCTGAACAGCGGGGCGTTTTTTTAGGGTGTATCTGAAAACTCCCAACGCACCCGGACAGCGGACCTTTTCACGCTGCGCTGCACCATTTTTCCTTGAAATACGTCAGTATTCCTGCGAAAAAATGTCTTGCTCAGCGCAAAAATTTCTCGCTGCCGGTCACATTGGGAGTTTTTAGATACACCCTAGGAAAGCACCGGCGCGGGAGCGTGCCTACATCACATTCTCCACCGTCGGCAGCTCCATGCGGCGGACGTGCTCCAGACGGGCGGTGAGTTCGCCGCAGGCGGCGAGGTAATCGTCCAGATCTTCCAGCTTGATAAACGCCTCGAGCTGCGCGAACAGGGCGAGGATCTCGTCGACCTCCTCGTGGTGCAGGAAAATGCCGAGGACTGTCTCGCGGCCCTCCCAGAGCTGCTTTGCCTGCCGCAGAGACTCCGCTGTCGCGGTATATTGTTCTTCCTCCGCCTGCCGGATGGAGCGCTCCAGAAGCGTGACCGTTTCCTCGCCGGACGCACGCACATAAAAAAGCGAAAACAGCCCCACGGCCAGACACAGCGCAAACACGAGACACGCGATCAGAATATGCTTCATGCCTCATCCTCCCGCATGGCGGCAAAATACAGCTTGCCGTCCGGTTCGCTCGTGAGCAGATACACGTCCTGCACGCGGCAGTTGTAATTTTTCAAGATCTCCTGCACCCATGCTTCGTCCCGGCCCAGAAGCGGCAGATTCTGCCGCATGAGCCGCCCGGAGGCAATGACGGTAATGGGCAGCTTCCGCCCGCTTACCTGCACGCCGGCGTCCTTTGCGGGCGCTGGTTCGTATTTCGGATACAGGAACGTCGAAATTGCGCCGCTCGTCTCCAGAATGGCATACTGCACCTGCGAAAGGTCCGTCACGCCCTGAATGCGCAGATATTCTGCCAGCTCGTCGGTGTTCACGCGCGTCTTTTTAAGATTCTGCTGCAAAAGCCGCCCGTTTTCGATCAGAATGACTGGCTTGCCGCACAAAAACCGCCGCATGCCCACGCTCCGGTACGTCAGCACGGACAGAACCAGCTCCACGCTCAACACGACCAAAATCGGCAGCAGGCCCGCCAAAAGCGGCGTGCCCGTCTCCTGCATCGGCACAGCGGCCAGATTCGCGATCAGCATCGTCACAACGAATTCCATCGGCTCCATCTCGCCCAGCTGCCGCTTGCCCATGAGCCGGACGACGAGGATCAGCGCCAGATATAAGACCACGGCGCGAATGAGTGAAATCAGCATAAAAAACGCCTCCCTGCCGTAGCATTTGCACACGGCAGGGAGGATATACCGCTTTCCTTCTATTTTTCCAGATACTCCGTGCATTTTGCCTGCGCGTCGCGGGCGAGTTTTTCCTCGTCGACGCTGGCAAGACGGCCCTCGCGGACGGTGATTTTGCCGTTTACGACCGTGTAATCGACCGGGCCGCGCACACCGACGGTGGCAAGGACGGATTTCGGGTCATAGCAGGCCCCGACGAGCTCCATCCGGCGGCTGTCGATCAAAAACAGGTCGCAGCACTTGCCGGCGGCAAGACTGCCGATGTCACTGCGGCCGAGCAGCCGCGCACTGCCGCGCGTGGCGATCTTCAGAACATCGTAGCCCGAGGGCGCTTCGCGGCTGGAATTGAGCCGGTGCAGCAAAAACGCCGTGCGCAGCTCCTCCATAAGGCTCGAGCCGTCGTTGGACGCCGAGCCGTCGACGCCGAGGCCGACCGGCACGCCAAGCTTCAGCATATCCGGGATGCGCGCGATGCCGGAGGAGAGCTTCATGTTGCTTGCCGGGCAGTGGCACACGCCGGTGCCGGTTTCGGCCAGAAGCTTCAGCTCCTCGTCATTAAAATGAATGCCGTGCGCGTACCACACATCCGGGCCGACCCAGCCGAGCGTCTGCATGAACGCCAGCGGGCGCATCCCCTCGCGTTCGAGCATATAGGCTTCCTCGTCCTTTGTCTCACACAGGTGCGTGTGCAGGCGGACATGGTACTGCCGCGCGAGGATGGCGCTCTGCCGCAGAAGCTCCGCCGAGACGGAGAACGGCGAGCACGGCGCAAGCGCGACCTGCCGCATGGAGCCGAACGACGCGTCATGGTATGTTTCAATGAGGCGGGCGGAGTCGGCCATGATCTCGTCGACCGTCTGCACAACGGAGTCGGGCGGCAGGCCGCCGTCCTTGACGGACAGATCCATGGAGCCGCGTGAGCAGTGCATCCGCATACCAAGCTCCGACGCGGCCTCGAACTGCGTCCCGATCAGATCGCCCGCGCCGACCGGGAAGACATAGTGGTGGTCAAAGCAGGTCGTGCAGCCGTGCTTCATCAGCTCGCCCATACCGGTCAGGCTCGACAGGCGGATGACCTCCGCGTCGAGATTTTTCCAGATCTCATAGAGCGTTTTCAGCCAGTCGAACAGCTCCATGTTCTGCACCTGCGGCAGATTGCGGGAAAACTGCTGGTACAGATGATGGTGCGTGTTGACAAGGCCCGGATAGCACAGCATATGGCTGGCGTCCAGCACCTCGTCGGCCTGCCGGTCAAGCTTCGGGCCGATGGCGCGGATGATGCCGTTCTCAGCGTAGAGGTCGACATTTTCATATACGGTATCCTGCTCGTCGCAGGAGACGAGGGTTTTGATATTGCGGATCAGAAGTCGCTGCATGGCAAAGCCCATCCTTTTCGTTCAGATGCCTCTATTTTACCATGCGGGCGCGGAAAATCAACCGTTTATGCGATGCCGCTTGCGGGCAGATGCGCAATATGATAGAATGTATGCGGAGTAAATGACATTTACGCAGGAGGCAGTGCTATGACGCTCGGACAGAAGCTCAAGCAGACGCGGCTTGCACGCGGCATGACGCAGTCGCAGGTCGTGGGGGACCGCATCACGCGCAATATGCTCTCGCAGATCGAAAATGATCTGGCTTCGCCGTCGGTCGGGACGCTGGAATATCTGGCGTCGGTGCTGAACGTCCGGCTCTCGTGGCTGCTGGCGGACGAGCAGGAGGAGGCGGAGGCCGGGCGCACGCAGCGGCTGCGGGAACTTCTGAAAAGCGGCGAGTATGCCGCCTGTCTTGAGCTTGCACCGGAGCACGCGCCGGACGACGAGCAGGCGCTGGCGCTGGCCATGGCCGCGGCGCAGTGTGCGCAGCGGGCGCTGGAGTCCGAGCGGTTCGACACGGCGCGCCATCTGGCCCAGCGGGGGCTTGCATGGAACAACGGCAGCCTCTATGCAAGTGCAGCGCTTATGCTGCACCTGTGGGACATTCTGGCCCGGTGTGCACAAAGCGCGGGGCTGGGACAGGAGGAGGCCGCTTTTGCGGACTACCGGCAGGCCTATGCCGCGCAGCCCGTCCGCGCCCGGTACCATCTGGCCATGGCCCGCTATCAGCTTGAACGCGGGAAGACGGCAGCCGCAGAGGCGGAGCTTCGCGCAGTCCCCATGCCGCCGGAGGAAAGCCGGGCGGAATACCGCGTTTTGCAGGCACGCCTCGCGTCGGCCTCCGGCCGGTACGCGGAGGCTATGACCGCGCTGCGGCAGGCCGAACGGACAGGCCCGCTGCCAAAGCTGCTCGAACGGGAGCTGCTGCAGGCGATGGAGCTTGCCGCCCGCGAACTCCAGGACTACAAAACGGCCTACGAATGCGCCGCCCGCCAGCTCAAACTGTGATGCGCGGCAGCACTTTTTCTTGCGCTTTTTTGGCAGCTGTTGTATACTGAAAACAGGAGAAACAGACAGAAGGGGAGTGGCTGGATGAAACGGGCGGGCACGCTTCTGATCGCCGCCGTGCTGCTCCTGACGCTCTGCGCCTGTAAGCGTGAAACGCGGCCCGCCGTGGGCCTCGGAACCTTCCATGGCGAGCAGGTCAGCGTCTATGGCGGAGACTGGCAGCCGATCGGCGAGGTCTACAACGGCCAGACCTATCTCACGCTGAACGCAGGCGGCGAGGGCGTTTTCTGCGTGGACGGTGAAGCCGCCGCGGTCGAATGGGAAACATCAGGCGAACGGCTCACGCTGACAATGGGCAGTGCGCGCTGCGAAGGGACGATCGACGCAAACACGGTCACCATCGGCTTTTTTGACGCTGATATCCGTATGAGCTTTTCCAGAACGGCCTCCGCCGCGCTTCCGCTGCTGGACAGTCTGCCGGAGCAGGCACAGGAGCCGGACGCGGATGCAGAGCCGGATCACGCGGCCTATTGGGCCGGGGATTGGTACGGCTGGCACATTGTTACCGATGCGAGCGAGGAGCTGCAATACCTGAAGGACACCGCATGGGATGCCTGCGCGCACATCAGCGTGCGCGGGGATGCAGGAATGCTCACCGTTTGGGATACGGAGAATGAACCCGGCGAGCTTCTGCTCCGGGCAAGCGTCACGTTTTCGGCGGGGACGACCGACGCCGGGCACATGACGGCGGACTCCGGCACGTATCTGGACTGCGATCTGACGAATGGGCTTTCCTGCGATCCTGGCGTGTCGGAGGTGCATACGTTTGACCATATGATCTGCATTTCCGGCCGTGCGGAGGATGAAAACGGCGGCTGGGTGCGCTTCCGTCTCTATCTGCGCCCGTGGGGCACGGACTGGGAGGATGTGCGCACCGGCGACACGAGCGGCTGTCTGTACCGCAATATGCTCCCGCCAGATTACGACAGCTGGTACGCGCCGTTGCTTGCGCGGGGCGTTGCCGATATGCCGGACTCATTCGGGATGGCGAAATAAGAAAGGAGAACCGACCATGGCGTTTTGTCCCTATTGCGGAAGTAAAATCGAGGAAACAGCGAAATTCTGTACGGAATGCGGCGCAAAGCTGACGCAGCCCGAACCCGCACAGCCCGAACCCGCACAGCCGCAGACCACACGCGCAGACGGCTTCCCTCCCCCGCCGGAGCAGCCTGCAGCGCAGAGTGCTCCCCCGCAGAAGCCGAAGAAAAAATCCAAAGCGCCGCTGGTGATCGGGATCATCGCAGGCGTTCTGGTGCTGTCCGCCGTGCTCTGGGGGCTGGTGGGAAGGAGACTTTTCGCGCCCTATCAGCCGGCAGAGCCGGTCGATCCCTCAATGAATGCTGTCTCGCAGACGGCCTTCTGGAACGGCAGCTGGTACGGCTGGTGGATGATCGAATCCGGGACCGGCGCCTATGAAGACAACGCAGGCAGCTGGTGGGATGCCTGCGCACAGATCGAGCTTGACGCGGACGGAAGCGGAACGCTTACCCTGTGGGACGATTCCTGCGAGGCCGGACAGATCATCGCCGATGCACAGGTGCAGGCGAGCACCGATCTGACGACGAGCGGACGGCTCGTTTCGACGGGCGGCAGCTTCTTTGACTGCTCGCTGGACGGCGCGGACGCGTGGTACATTGACGCGGCCCCATCCGAGTCCATGCCGTATTCCGAGATGATCTGCATCTCCGGCGTCTATACAGACCCGGAAAACAGCGAAGATTCCTTCGTCTATACGGTCTATCTGCGCCCCTGGGGCATGGATTGGGAGGATGTGCGCACGGACGACGAGACGCGCCTGCCGTATTTCTACGACGACTGGTACCTGCCGCTGATCGAAGCCGGCGCATCCATGCCGAACGCCATCGGCGGCACGCTGGCTTAAGCATATAAACGATCACACTGAAAAACGGAGGTTTACAGATATGGAACTGGCAGAAAAGCGATATGCGCAGTGGCTTGCGCAGCAGGGATTGGAGCCGGAGCTGCGGCAGGAGCTGGACGCGATGCACTCCGACGCGGAGAAGGTCACCGACGCGTTCTACCGCGATCTGGAATTCGGCACGGCGGGTCTGCGCGGCGTGCTCGGCGCAGGCACGAATCGGATGAATATTTACGTGATCCGCCGCGCGACGCAGGCGGTTGCACAGTATCTCAACGAGACGGAGCTGCCGAAGACCGTCGCCATTGGCCATGACAGCCGCATCAAGAGCGACGTCTTCGCCCGCGAGGCAGCCGCGGTCTTCGCCGCCAACGGCATCACGGCGTACCTCTATCCCCGGCTCGAGCCTGTCCCGGCGCTGAGCTTCGCCGTGCGTCACCTGCACTGCGGGCTCGGCGTCTGCGTCACGGCCAGCCACAACCCGGCGGAATACAACGGCTACAAGGTCTACGGCTCCGACGGCTGTCAGATGACGCCGGAGGCGGCAAAGCGCGTGGTCGCGCTGCTGGAGCACATGGACTATTTCACCAGCGCGAAGACCACGGACTTTGACGCGGCGCTGGCCGCCGGAAGCATCCGGTACATCCCCGACGAGGTGCTGGACGCGTTTGTCGACGCCGTCTATGCGCAGCGCGTGGGCAGCGGCGAGGGAATTGAAAACCTGAAGCTCGTCTACACGCCGCTCAACGGCGCGGGACTTGAATGCGTCAAAAAGCTGACGCAGAAGCTCGGCATCCGGAACATGACCATCGTAAAGGAGCAGGAGCAGCCGGACGGTCATTTCCCGACCTGCCCGTATCCGAATCCGGAGATCCGGCAGGCCATGGAGCTGGGCCTTCAGTACTGCGACCGCGTCCACCCCGATATTCTCATCGGTACCGACCCCGACTGCGACCGCTGCGGCACCGCCGTGCCGGACGGAAAGGGCGGCTACCGGCTCATTTCCGGCAACGAAATGGGCGTCATTCTGCTGGACTTCATCTGCCGCAGCCGCATCGCGAATGGCACGATGCCGGAAAATCCCGTCGCTGTCACCACCATTGTCTCGACCGATATGGTCACAGCCGTCGCCAAAAAATACGGCGTCGAGCTGCGCCGCGTGCTTACGGGTTTCAAATATATCGGCGAGCAGATCGCGCTGCTGGAGCAGGGCGGCCATCCGGAACGCTATATCTTCGGCTTTGAGGAGAGCTACGGGTACCTGTCCGGTACGCACGCACGCGACAAGGACGCGGTCAACGCTGTGCTCCTCATCTGCGAGGCTGCCGCGTGGTACGCCAAAAAGGGCATGACGCTAGGCGACGCCATCGACGCGCTCTATGCCGAGTTCGGCTGCTACTGCAACGCCCAGAAGAGCTTTGCCTTTGCGGGCGAGACGGGCATGGAGAAGATGGCCAGTCTCATGCAGGGCCTGCGCACGCAGCCGCTGCGCGAGATCGCCGGACTTCCGGTCGAGGGCTATACGGATTACGAGGCCGAGGGCACCGGCCTGCCGAAAGCGAACGTGCTGGAATACCGCCTGCCCGGCGGCAGCAAGGTCATCATCCGCCCGTCCGGCACCGAGCCGAAGATCAAGGCCTACCTGTCCGCCGTCAAGCCGACCGTGGAGCAGGCAAACGCCCAACTCGCCCGCCTGGCCGAAGCCGCCGCAAAGCTGCTGGCGTAAAAAATAAAAATACCTCTTGCAAAACCCACCCGGATATGCTATGATACATAAGCTAATTCAATAGCTATCCGGGTGTGGCGAAGTTTGGTATCGCGCTTGAATGGGGTTCAAGAGGCCTTGAGTTCGAATCTCAACACTCGGACCAAAACGGCCGGAAACTTGTGAGAACACAGGTTTCCGGCCGTTTTTTGTTGCAAAGAATTTTATAAAAGATTTTGCTATTACAGCCCTATTACAGCCGCCTCACAGGGCGTCTGTGATCCGGCGCAGGGCGGCGAGATCCACATCCTGATAGTGGCGCAGCATATCCGTGGAGGTGTGGCCGATCAGCTCCAGCTTATCCTTGTCGGGCGCGGCCACGGCCTTGAGCAGCGTGGCGAAGGTGTGGCGGCAGCTGTGGGGCGTGTAGCGGCGTCTGCGATTGCCTCCGGTGCCCTCGGTGGGGTTGTCCAGTCCGATGGCATCCAGGGCCTCGTAGAAGGCCGCACGGTACGCCTTCAGAGTCAGCGGCCCGCCATCTGCGGCGCAGAACACCGGGCCGGATTCCTTCCCGGCTACCAGCCGATCTATGATGGGCTGGATCTTGGGGGAAATCGTTACGGTGCGATCCCGCCCGGCCTCCGTTTTTGCCCCGCCTACGAAGGCTCGTTCCTGGGCATCGTAGTCCGCCGCATCCAGGGCCAGGAGTTCCGAAGGCCGGAAGCCCAGGTAGCACTGGGCCACGATGTAGTCTGCATACGGGATGCGCCCAATCTCCTGCCGCAGCTTTTCCACCGCCTCCTGCGGCAGCGCGCGGCGATCGTCACCGTTCTGGCCGCTGACGATCAGGTACTGCCCCAGGTTGATATCTGCCATGCGGCGGGGCACGGCGTACTTGTACAGCAACCCGCACAGGGCCTTCATGTTTTCCCGGGTGCGCTTCCCGGCTACGCACTCGTCCATGCACTCCTGCAGATCATCAATATCAATATCATCCAGCCGGGCGCCCCACAGAGGGCGGAAATGCTTGATGGCCGCCCGGTAGCAATTGATGGTGGAGGGGCCTGCCCTGTGGGTAGGCTCCCATTTGTCATACAGCCCCCGGAATGTGGGGGCTGTATTTTTCTGTGCGGCCGGAAGCTGGGCCAGCTTGGGCAGATAGGCCAGCGCCTCCTTTTTCGTGCGGAAGCCGCCCTTTGAGCGCGTTTTCCGACGCATCACGCCGTCCTTGTCGGCGCGCCATCCCACGACGCAGACGGCCTTCCAGGTGCGATTGGGCATCTGGTACACGCTGCCGGTACCGTTGCCCCGGGCCTTGGGCTTGCGGCTCATGTCCTGCCTGGCCCCGCACTTCAGGCAGTATTTCGCGTCGTCGGGCAGCTCCGCCCGGCATCTGCGGCATTGCATCTATCGTCCCTCCCCTGTGCCCGAATTGGGCACATTACAAAATATTACCGCTGACAAATCGCCAGCAACGGACTATACTTACAGCCGGTACCAAGACATAGGGGCCCCGGAAAGGGTGACTCCAATGACTGACGCATTGGTGATCGCAATGGACCTATTTACTCAGCTGCCCCCGGCGGATCAGAGGGAGATACTTGCTCTCGCTGCCGCCTTAGCATCTCGGAAATGATCTTGTTTTGATTCTCCGGCGTTAGACCCTGAAAGATTCGCGCGAATTCTTCGCTTAAGCCGCTGCCCTCCGGGGCGGCGGCTTTTGCGTTGCCCTCGCCCAGCAGATCGCTGACGGTGCAGCCCAGATATTGGGCCAGCATCTGGACCTTGCCTACAGACGGGGTCCGCCCGCGCGCAACGTCGGGGAGAAAGCTCGTGCCTACGCCGCTTTCGCGGCAAGCAACGGTTGGCTTTACCCCCTTCGCCTCGCAGTAACTTCTTACGTTTTCCACAAATATATCCTTGTCCATGGTTGGGTGTCTCCTTATATGTAATTTGGCTATTATTCCAAAATTGCGCAATTGCGCAATTTCCGTATTGACAATGCGCAATTGCGCAATTATACTAAGCCCATAGCAAACAAACAGTTAGCGCGAACGTGCCCGATTCGGGCACCAGGAAAGGGGGTGATGGGGGATGGATATCGTGCGAAAGCACAGCGACACCGCCGAGATGTCAGCCGAGCAGCAGGCCCGCATTATCGAGACGCTGACGGAACAGATTGAGACCGAAGAGATGTCGGACAAGCGCCTGGCTCTGATCCTGGAGTTTTTGGGCAGTCTGCCCGTGGTGTACAGGTCAACATACCAGGAGACGGTCTGCAAGTTGGCCTGCAAGCCGGGAAGGCGGTTCGCGCACGATGTGGCGCCGTGGCTGAGCCTGGCGGCCAGCATAGCGGCCCTGGCGGTGGCAATCATCACTTGACCAGGGAAATGACCAGCGCCGCTATGGAGCACAGCAGGGCCAGCACGCTGACGATGGGTTCAACCCATTCCCGGCGTTCGGCAATCTCCCGATTCAAGGCCTTGCGGTAATTGTCGATGTTCTTGTCTGTCATTTCCAGCACCGGTTCTGGCCCGTCCGGGTATGTGACGGTGAAGAACTCGCAGCCGTCCCGTATGTGGCCGGAAATCTTCCCGCCGAAGCGGCCATTCAGCTCGTCCTTCGTCGCGGTGCCCTTCCGGTACAGCCAGTGGGCTATGCGCATCTTGTCGCGATAGGTCATGGGGTTCACCTCTTTTCACTGCGCTGGAGGCGGAGCAGAAAGGCGATAGCCTTGCCCTGGTTCTCCGGCAGCAGGGCGGCGAAAATTCGTGCGGCCTCCGCTGTGAGCGGATCAAGCGCGGGGGTGGCTTCGCCATTGGTCTCCCCCAGCAGGTCGCTGACGGTGCAGCCCAGATACTGGGCCAGCAGCTGAACCTTTTCCACGGAGGGGACGCTTCCTCTTCCTTTGATTTGCACAAGAAAATTCCGCCCAGCGCCGCTTTCTACGCACGCAACTGTTGGCTTTATGCCCTTCTCCCCGCAGATTTTTTCTACGTTTTTAACAAATAATTCTTTGTCCATGTGGGTTCCTCACTTCTATTGTAATTTGTCAATTATAACGAAAATCAACAATTGATGATTTTACTTATTGACAGTACCCAATTGCTGATTTATACTAAGCGCGTAGCAAACAAACAGTTAGCGCGAACGTGCCCGATTCGGGCGCCAGGAAAGGGGGTGAATGGGGGATGACCGATGCTGAACGCCTATCTTATTACCGCCGCGAGGCGGACGCTCTGCTGGAGTTTGTGGAGAAGGTGAGCCAGCACGCGACGACCGGCGACGCATATTGCTGCACAGCGGCGATTGCCGCATTGCCGCAGGCCGCCGACGTGCTGCTCAAGGTCATGGCGATGCTTTAGCCGTTCTCGCGGGCCAGCTGGTCCACCTTGCGATACACATCCTCAATGAGCTGAGGAAGCTGGGTAGTGGGTACGCTGTGAACGTTGTTGGCGAGATAAGCTGCCAGAATATCCCTCGTGATATCCATGGCGTATCTTTCTACCGGCTGCATCCGCTTCACCTCCCTTCTGAACCGCTCCCGGCTGAGAAATCAGCCGGGGCGGGGATTAACGAGAGGCCGCGGCGCTACAATCTGCTAACAGATAGTTAGCGCCACCATTAACAGTAGCACAAAATCAGCAATCATGCAATCGGAAAGGCGGTGATACCGTGAATCTTGGTGAAAACGTGAAGTCCAGGCGCGTTGCTCTGGGCAAATCCACATACGACCTGGCCCGGGATGTGGGCGTTACGGACGTGACGATCTCCTACGTGGAGCGTGGCCTCCGCCGTCCCAGTCTGGTGCTGGCTATGAAGCTGGCGGACGCGCTGGGCTGCACGTTGACGGAGCTGGTGGGTTCGGAATCAGCATAAGACCGAAGGGAGGGAAAGTCCATGGCGCATGACGCCAGAAATATCTATCAGATCGCCCGGAAAACAGCCGGTCTGACACAGGAGGCGGCTGCGGAGCGGCTGGCCCTATCGGTGGAGAGCCTGCGGGCCTATGAGACCGGGCAGCGTATCCCGGGCAACGACGTGGTCAGCATGATGATGAGCGTGTACAACGCCCAGTATCTGGGCATCCAGCACGTGCAGGCGGCCGGTGCGCCGCTGCCGGCCTGCGTGCAGGACGTGCAGGTGGGGCAGTCCCTGGAATCCAGCACCATCAAACTGGTGAACCGGTGGCTCGCCTTCGCCAACCGTCACCGGTGCGACCAGCTGCTGGCCATCGCCGAGGACGGGGTCATCGACGAGCAGGAGCGGCCGCAGTTCGACCAGATCATAGGCGAGCTGTCGGATCTGGTGCGGGCTACCCTGGCCCTGATGTACACAGAGGAGGTATGAGCATGGAAAGAAAAACCTTGGCGGACTTGATCGCCAGCGATAAGGCGTTTTTCACGCCTGGCGACGTCTGTGGTGTGCTGCGCACCACGGACCAGTATGTGCGCATCTGCGCACGGCAGCAGCCGCAGGTGCTGGGGTTCCCCACCTGCATCATGGGGAGCCGCGTGAAGATCCCCCGGATCCCCTTCCTGCGGTTCTGCGGGGTGGACGTGTGACGGAACGGTGCGGGTGCAGGCTGTTCCCGCTGTGCGTGGACAGCTCTGTCTGTCGGGGCGATTGCGTGCGGTATATGCGGGCCACGGCCCGGGACCGCAACGCCATCAAGGCGCAGATCGCGGCCATGAAAAACAAAAGAAGCCGCCCGAAGGCGGCAGAAGGAGACAGAAATGACGTGGAAACCCTTGAATCTTGCCCGTAAGGACGGGCACCCGGAGCCTGGCCAGCTGTGCGTGATCGGGCGCATCTGGCGGGGCAGCGCAGGCCCCGCCCGGCGGGAGTACATGGTGGGGCGCTTTCACCTGGACCCCAAGGATCCAGGATCCCGCAAGCTGTGGTGGCAGCGGGCCGACTGGAACACCCAGGAAAATCCCGCCACGTGGGGCCCGCGCTACCATGATATCCGGTGGCTGCCGATCTCCGGCCCGATGGGAGGTGATTGGGATGCTTGATGTGCTGCAGGCCGTTGCGTTTTCGCTGGTGTTTTCAACCGGCGTGATGCGGCTGGTGGATTGGATCGACCGGCCCCGGCAAAAGAAAAGCCGCACACGGGGTGGAGCCCGTGCGCGGCGCGAAGCGTAACGCTTCGGTTGGCAATTTAAAGTATACCACACGATCGCGTTAAACGCAAGGAGGAAATCGTGGAAAATAAAATTAAGTTAGTCCGGCGCAGGAGCTTCACGGTGCTGCCCAACCAGCTCCTGCGGGACAAGTCTCTGTCACTAACGGCGAAAGGCCTCTTTGCCATGATGGCATCCTACCCGGATGACTGGGAATACTCGGTCAGGGGTCTGGCTGCCGACATCGGATGCGGCCGGGACAAGGTCCGCTCCGCCCTCCAGAATCTGGAAGATTCCGGGTACCTTCTGCGGGAGCAGGTGCATACAGAATCTGGAAAATTTGCGGGCAATTTGTACGTTTTGTACGACGAGAAAATCTCACCGTTGCCGGGTTTTCCGGCGCCGGAAAACCCGTTGCCGGAAAACCCGACACAAACAAAAGAAAGACTAACAAAAGAAAGACTAAATAACCCCCCTATATCCCCCCAAGGGGGGCGGGGGAGGCGCAAGGCACACAAGGACGCGCCGGACTGGCAGCCGGATCGCTTCGCCGGATTCTGGGGCTTCTACCCGCCCAAGGGGCGCAAGGACAAGCAGGCGGCCATCCGGGCCTGGGACAAGCTCCGGCCGGATGATGCTCTCATCGCCGCCATCGGCCGGGCGCTGCGGATGCTGAAGGCCTCGGAGGACTGGCAACGGGGTGTGGGCATCCCGTATGCCGCCACCTTCCTGAATGGGGAGCGGTGGCATGATGCGGACAGTCTGCCGGAGGTCCACGCCTCCAGCGGCAGCGAGGAGGTGTACGGATGGCAGGATTAAGCGTCGTCACCCGCCTGGACGCCGAGCAGGCCGTGGTGGGCTCCCTGCTGCTGGATGAATCGCTGGCCCCGGCCATCCTGGCCGCGGTGGATCTGGCCGACATCAGCGGCCCCGCCAACCGGAGGATCCTCCAGGCGGCCCGGGCACTGCTGCGGGAGGCCGCACCGGTGGACCCCATCACCCTGCGGGACAAGCTGGGGCCGGAATCGGCGGAGTACATGGTGCAGCTGATGGAGATCACGCCTACCGCCGCAAACTGGCGGGTGTATGCGGATCTGCTGCACGAGCAAGCCACCCTGGCTCGGGTGCAGGATCTGGCCCGGGATCTGGCGGATGCGTCCACGCTGGAGGAATGCCGCGGGCAAATCTCCAAGCTGGGCGATCTGATGGCCACCGGGAAGGGCGTGGACGCCTGGAGCATGGCGGATGCTTACCGCTGGTTCATGGCGTCCCAGGCCAGCGACAAGAAGCCGGAGTATATCAGCTACGGCATCCGGGAGATCGACGAAGGTACATACACGGAGCCGGGCGACGTGGTGGTTATCGGCGGCGAGCCGTCTGCTGGCAAAACGGCCCTGGGCCTGATGCTGGCCTATCACATGGCCAAAAAGTACCGCGTTGGATTTTTCAGCCTGGAGACCGGCACGAGGAAGCTCACGGCCCGCCTGGTGTCGGCGGCCATCGGCATTGACTTCAATGCCATCAAGAAAGGCACCATGGACGAGGCCGCATGGCTCCAGGTAGCCCAGGGCGGCGAGGATTTCACCGGCCGGGGGCTGACGCTGATCCCGGCGGCCGGGATGACGCCGACGCAGATCCAGGCGGAGAGCCGCGCCCGGGGCTTCCAGATCATCTTCATCGACTACATCCAGTTGGTGGAGCCGGAGGGCGATCCCCGGGCCAACACGGCCCAGGCCATTGCGGGCGTATCCCGATCCATGCACACCTTTGCCCAGTCCACCGGCACCCTGGTGGTGGAGCTGGCGCAGCTGTCCCGGCCGGAGAAGTCCGGCGGCTGGCGGCCGCCGGATATGCACAGCCTGAAGGAGACGGGCCAGCTGGAGCAGGACGCAGACGCCATCATGCTGCTGTACCGGCCGAAGCCGGACGGCGAATTGGATCCCAACAAAACGAGGATCCTCAAAATCGCAAAGCAGAAGGAGGGCCGCCTGGGCACCTGGCCCATGGCGTTCGACGGCGCCCACCAGCGATTCGGCCCCCTGCCTGTGGAGCTCCAATCGCTGGTATCCCAGCAGGAGAGAGTCAAGAGGGGCGCGGGCAAGAAGTCAAAGGCCGCAAAGGCAACCGGTGAAAAGCGTCCCCCTGAGGCTCCCCCGGCCGATAGCCGCCCGCTTGAGCAGCTATCATTCCAGGAAATCCAGGACAGCGGCGACGAGCCGTTTTGAGGAGGGCGAAAATGTACGAGATTGGCGACAGGATTATGTTCCGGCCAACGTTCTTGTGTCAGGACAAGGACGGGCGGCGGCTGCGGAGCAGGGAGCCGGTCCCCGGCCGGGTGGTGTACGTCCACCCCCAGGGACGATACCTGGTGGCGGAGCGCCGAGTGGACGAGCGGTATGCGTACCGCGAAGCAATATTACTTACGAAAGGCGAAGTGCGAAATGACGACGATAGCGATCATGAATCTGAAGGGCGGCGTGGGAAAAACAGTGACGGCCATCAATCTGGCCGACGTGCTGGCCGCCGCAGGTAAGCGGACCCTGCTGGTGGACTGCGACGGACAGATGAGCCTGACGCGGTTTTACCTGCCGGACCTGGACCCGGATAACACGCCCACCCTGGAGGGCGTCCTGCTGGGCACTGCGGAGCCGTGCTGGGACGACAACATCCAGGAGATCAGCGACAAGGTGTGGCTGCTCCCCGGCTCAAGCGGGCTGTATCGCATGGACGTGGCCGCCGTCCGGGGCGGCGGCGCCGGGTGGCAGAAGGCCATGCGGGATTACCGGGATGCCGTGGCCGAGGACGGCGAGGTGGACTACCTGGTATTCGATTGCCCTCCAGGCTTCACTTGTGCCAGCATCGCCGCCCTGATGGCGGCAGATGACGTGGTGATCCCCATGCTGGTGGACGGCTTCTCCTTGTGGGGCGTGACGGATCTGGCGGCGCAGATCAACGGCATCAAGTCCGCCAATCCCCGGGTCCGGGTCTCTGGCGTGCTGATTACCCAGTGGCACCGCTGCGATGCGGTGCAGCAGGGTGAGGCGTTGCTGCGCAGCCTGGGCGTGCCGGTGTTCCGGACGGTGATCCGGCGCACGGACAAGGTCCCGGAATCCACCTTCGACCGGACACCCATCCGGGGCTACAGTCCCCGCAGCGCCGCCAGCCTGGACTATCAGGCCTGGGTGGAGGAGTATCTGCACGAGGAGGTGCAGCATGGCTAAGTTCGACTTGGGCGCCTTCGCCCAGACTCTCCGGACGGTGCCCGATTCGGGCACCGTGGGGCCGGAGCGGATCGAGTACATCCCCCTGGATCAGCTCCACGAGGATAGCCGGAATTTCTACGCCGTTTCCGGCGTGGATGAGCTGGCCGCCAACATCCAGCTGTGCGGCCTGATGGATCCTCTGCGGGTGAGCAAGGCGGAGGACGGCTATACCATCGTATCTGGCCATCGGAGATTTGCTGCCCTGTCCCTGCTGGCCAAGGATGATCCCCGATTTGCCCAGGCAGCCTGCATCGTAGATCCCGGGACGGAGTCCCCGCAGATGCAGGAGCTGCGCCTGATCTACGCCAATGCCGATACTCGGCGGATGAGCTCCGCCGATATCGCCAGGCAGGCGGAGCGGGTGCAGGAGCTGCTGTATGAGCTCAAGGAGCAGGGCGTGGACTTCCCCGGCCGCATGCGGGACCATGTGGCCGAGGCCTGCAAGATCAGCAAGAGCAAGCTCAGCCGCCTGGAGGCAATCCGTAGCCACCTGGCCCCGGATATCCGTAAGGCCTACTGGGACGGACCTGAAAAGGGCCGCCTGAACGAGGCGGCCGCCTATGCCTTGTCCCGCCTGCCGGAGGATTACCAGCGGCAGGTGGTGGACGCCTACCGTCGCGGATATCGCGGCGATATTGGACTAAAGTGGCTTACCGCGGGAGTGGTGGACAAAATCCGGGATGATATCAAGACTGCCGGAGAGCTCCTGTGCAAGGAGTGTGGGGGTGCATGCATCAATCGCGCCGGCAAGGATCATCACATTATCCAAGCCCGCATCAAGTCCCCCTACGGCTACAGCACTTGCGCAAAGGCCTGCTGCCGCACCTGCGCCAGCTTCACCAGCTGCAAGGATGTGTGCCCGCGGCTCAATTCCGCACAGCGGCAAGCCCGGGCGGAATCCCGGGCGCGGGCGCAGAAAGAGAAGGCCGCCCGGGCGGCCAAAGAGGCCCCGGACATCGAGCAGATTAGGGCCATCTGGCAGCGGTTCGCAGCCCTGCGCAAGCAGGCAGGGCTGACGCCAGACGAATACAAGGGCAAGATCGATTGCCCCTGGATGATGACTGAGCGGGATATGCTGGAGCAGGAGTCCGGAACGGCCAAAATCACCCCGGAGACGTTCCTGCCATATGGGGCTCGCGTGTACCTATCGGATATCCGGCGCTGGGCCGCTGCGGCCGATGCGCTGGGGTGCAGTGTGGATTACCTGATGATGCGCACCGATGATCTACGGCCCCTTGCGCCGGTTCCCGGCCAGCAGCTGGTCCTTGGCTGCTGGATGCCCGGCGGCACCAACCCCGGGCACGACTGCGAGTGCCTGGTGATCGTGGATGTGTCTGACGAGGATCGCCCCGACTGTGCTATGCGTGCCAGTGCATGCTGGAGCGACGGCGCTTTCTGGTATGGCCGCACGGGCATGGCGGGCAAGATCGACCTGCCTGTGCTGGCATGGTTGGAGGTGCCTGCCTGGGAGCGGGCGGATAAGGAGGACGCAACGTGAGAAATACCAACGAGATCATTCTGGCCCTGGCCATATGTGCTGGCCGGGCTGCCAGGGATGCTGCTATGAATTTTGCCGGGCTGATGGTTGACGCCCAGGACGCACTGACGGAGATGCAGGACCGGTGCGCGCGGTACGCCGAGGAGATCATGTTGCTGCGGCAGCAGCTGGAGGAGGTGCGGCATGACTGATCTGGATGAGCTGATCCGGCAGCTGAGCCGGATGAAGGTACAGACCGGCTCCCTGGTGTGCCTGGGCTGCGGACTGGAGCATAACTGCGGCATCCATGGCTGCGCGGTGCTGCGCCGGGCCGTCTCCGCCGTCCGGGAGCTGGATGAGCGGCGGGCTAATGCCGTCCGCCCCGCAGACACCGACCCAGCCCTGATCGCTGCCCTGCGGTGTTCAGCCACGGTGGGCGGTGACAAGGACTGCGCCCACTGCGCGTATGGCCAGCGCACGGGAGACCTACTTTCGCCAGATGACCCTCCCGTCATGCGACTATTGGAGGATGAGTATTACTGCGACTGCGACCGGATGGTGCTGGACGCTGTGCGGCGCTTGGAGGAGCTGACGGGGGTGGACGGCAATGGCTAAGCCCAGCGCATTCATGCGCCAGATGCAGGCCAATCAGGAGCGCAACATGCGCCTGCAACGACTGTTCACGATTCAGCAGTGCGAGGATATGGCAATCATCACGCTGGGCCAGGATTTCGGCTTTGGCCCCAAGCGGGCCGCCGAGTTCCGCACCAAGATGCGTGAGACCTTCGCCGCCTACGCGGAGCTGTGTATTGAGAACGCAAAGGGTGATCAGCAGATGGATTATACCAAGGGTTGCATTGATCGGGAGCTTTCCCGCATCCTGGGCGACGCCGCGCAGCCCTGGGAGGAACGATATCCGAAGGAGGTATTTGGGTGATGGCGCACATTGAAGTACTATTCCCGTGCCCTGTGTGCCGTGTGTTGTTTGACACCGTAGCAGAGTGCCGGAGCCATGTGGACAAGCACCACATCCGGCCTGAGCGGTGGGCGGTGCCGGACCGGGGGAAGCGCGCCGATATGATTTCTTGCCGCGCTCCAGGCTACAACGAGGCCCGGGCTTTGCTTGAGGTGACTCGTCAGGAACTTGGAAATGCATCGCGGAAGGAGGATGAATTGCTAATATGGCCGAATGCATCGAACGAAAAGCGGCCTTAGATGCCGTGCATAAGTGGTGCGACCCGTGCGGGGCTGCTGTGGAGGCCGTGTTGTCAGTCCCTGCCGCCGACGCTGCCCCGGTGGTGCATGGGCGGTGGATATCGTTAACCGAGTGCTCGAATGCGGGGGTATATTGTTCAATTTGTCATAAAAAAGTATACAAGGAAGATTACGCTTGGTGTAATAGAAAAAATAAAGTAAGGTCGTCATACTGCCCCAACTGCGGTGCGAAGATGGACGGAGGTGAAGCAACATGACGCTGACTGAAATGTTTAACATCTGCGACGCCTGTGTATACGCTCAGTGCTTCTGCGGGAATGACCCCGAAGGCTACGTAACGAAGATGGGAGGGGGCAAGAATGCGGCTGATTAACGTAGATGAGACCTACGGGATAATTGCGAGTGACAACACGGACTGGACTTGCACATTCAGTGGTGGGGTAATAGCCGTGGCCGACGAAGCTGGATTTATTCATGCCGAGTTCCTTGCCGATGATATTCCCGCCGTTGATGCCGTCCCAGTGGTGCGATGTCGGGAGTGTATGTACAGCTGGGAGGATTTGAGCGGCTTGTGTTGCTCATACGGCCCGTGCGCTGAATGCCTTGTGCCACCGGACTTCTGGTGCGCTTACGGCAAGCGGAAGGAGGCCACATGAGCGGCCGGCGGTATTGTGTGCGGCAGCGGGCCGGCCCTCTGGTCAAGGAGTGCCGGGCGCTGCGGCCCCGTCTGAGCCGGGACGATACCCCTTATGAGCGAGTGGAAAAAAACAAGATTCTCCGCCCGCCCCGCGATTCTTCCGTGCGGCGCAACCAGGTGGACCGGCTGGAGCTGTATCTGGCCCTATTCGGCTACGATGGGTGGAGCTACGACCTGACCTTCAACGATGAGCATCTGCCGGCCACTTTCCGCGATGTGCGCAACCTGTGGAGCCGGATGCTGTACCGGATGCGCAAGCGCCATCCGGAGCCCATCGACTATGTGTACCGCATCGAGGGCCTGCACGGCGACCATCGCTACCACATACACCTTACCGTGCGGTACAGCGATTTCCCACCCATCATCATGGAGGATCTGTGGCCGTATGGCTACGTCAGCGGCGCCCCGCTCCTGTGTCTGGGGCGGGACCCGTATGACACATACCGGCGCACCGCAAAATATTACTGCAAGGAGCGCACGGACGGGATCAAGATACCGGTGGGCGTGCAGCCGTGGGTAGCATCCCGGTCTCTGCGGGCGCAGCTGCCGCCGCCGGAGCGGTTTCTCGCGGAATCCTGCGAGATCGACATCCCGCAGGATTGCCGCGTATATGGCCGCAATCAGGTGGACAACGCCTTTGGGCATTACGCTTATGCCTGGTGGATCGAGCCGGATCTGCTGCATCCAGGCAGGGGAAAATAGAACTTAATTAGAAATGGTACTTGAAGTATAGTTGTTTGGTTGACAAAAACAACAGGAACGGAGGGAAAAGCCTTGCAAAAAAATGCAACCAGTGGTAAACTGGTCGTAGTGGACGGATGGGTGACATGCCCCGTCTGCCGGCGCAACCGCCGGCTCCTGCATGTGTACCCCGATACCCACGCCGACTGCCTCCCGGTGTTCTGCCGGGACTGCAAGTCTGAGATCATCCTGCATATCGATCGAGGCCAGAGCGTTGAGCGCCGGAGCCCATGACAGATACCCCTGCGAGGGTAGTCATGGTCTCCGGCGTTTTTTGTTTGCGCCAACCGCCTCCCGGTATTTTGCCGGGACTGCAAAACGAAATCATCCTGAACATCAGAGGCCAGAGCGTTGAACGCCGGAGCCCGTGATCGTTACCCCCTGCGAGGGTAGCCACGGACTCCGGCGTTTTTGTTTTGCCAGGAGGTGATAGCCCTGAGCCAAAAACCCCTGAGGCCGTGTCGACATCCGGGATGCAGCATCCTGGTGCCGGACGGCTACTGCCCCGCTCACAAGCCCAGGCCCAAGGATCAGCGCAGCGCGGAAAGCGCCGCCTGGCACCGGCTGTACCTGACGCCGGAGTGGACCGACGATCTTCGCCCCGGCCAGCTCCTGCGGGAGCCGTACTGCCGGGAGTGCGCCCGTCACGGCGTCCGCACTCGGGCCACAGACGTGGACCACATCCAGCCCCACAAGGGCGACTGGCAGCGGTTCACGGACCGCAGCAACCTGCAATCCCTGTGTCACTCGTGCCACAGCCGCAAAACCCTGGCAGAAATGCGGCAAAAATAACCGCCGATTTGCCCGGGCGAAATGTGCCCGAATCGGGTACCCTTGGGCGCACACGCATAGCGGGCCCATGCGCCGCGATTCCTTGCAGCCCTCCTCCCGGGGTCCTGAAGTTTCCGGGGCGGGCCAAGAGACCGACGCCGGTAGTTCGTGCAGAAAATTTTCCCCACCGGCCACCGCCGGAAATTGCGCCGCGGCGGCGCAGAAAGGAGAACGCCATGTCAGGAAAGAGACAACCCACCGCCTTGGTGGAAGCCAACGGCCGGAAGCACCTGACCCGGGCTGAGGCGGACGCCCGGCGGGACGCTGAGGTCCATGCCCCGGTGCCGGAGCAGGCGATCCCGCCCAAGTGGCTGCCGAAGAAGCACCATGCCGAGTACCGGCAGCTGGGCGAGCTGCTGATTGTCTGCGGCCTGTTCTCCGATCTGGACCGTGACGTCCTGGCGCAGTACTTCATGGCCCGGGATTCCTGGGCAGCGGCCCACCGCCGGGCGGCGGCAGCCATCCGGGCCAAGGACGAGGACGCTGCCAAGACCTGGACCTCCGTGCAGGCGTCGTACTTCAAGCAGGCTCGGCAGGCCGGCGATGCCATGGGTCTTACCGTTACCTCCCGCTGCCGCATTGTGGTGCCCGCGGCGGCTATCTCTGCCGGCGCCGTCGCCGATGATCCGGACGATGAGTTCACCCGGCGGCTTCAGGCGCGGCAGGCGGCCGTGACGGAGGTAGTGTAACATGTTCGATCGCGAGGCGGGGCAGTTTGTTTGCGACTTCGTGGAGCGGCTGCCCACCACCGACACCGGCAAGCCCTTCCGCCTGTACCCGTGGCAGCGGGACGCCATCATGGAATTCTACTCCACCGTCGTGGTGCCCGAATTGGGCACGGACGATCCGGGGCAGCTGATCCGGCAGTACTGGTACCTGTACCTGGAGATCAGCAAGAAGAACGGCAAGAGCGAGCTGGCGGCGGCCCTGGGGCTTTACCACCTTCTGGGCGACGGCGAGCTGAACGCCGAGGTTTACATTTGCGCGGCCGACCGGGACAACGCCGGTATTGTGTTTAACGCTGCCGTATTTATGGCCACTTCCGCCCCCTGGACGGCGAAGATGATCGCCCGGGGCGAGCTGAAGATTGTTGATTCCCAAAAACGCATGATCTATCGCCGCCGGGTCCGCACCGGCAACGGCGGGTACAAGTGGCTGAAGATCGGAGAGATGCGGGTGCTGTCCAGCGAGGCATACAGCAAGCATGGCTATAAGCCCAGCTGCGTGATCTTCGATGAGCTCCATGCCCAGCCCAACCGGGACCTGTGGGACGTTATGACGGCGGGCTCCGGCTCCGGCCGGCGGCAACCGGTCTGGATTGTTCTGACCACGGCCGGTGACGACCCGGACCGCACCTCCATCGGCTGGGAAATCCACGAAAAGGCCGTGGCCATCCGGGACGCCCGGCAGCTGCGGCGGATCCAGGCCGAAGGCGGCGACCCGCGCACCGTGCTGAGTCTGCGGCACGTGGAAGATTCCGATATGGCGGACGCCCAAGCCGCGCTGCTGGCGCGGGATCTGCCCAACTGGCTCCCGATCCTGTACGGACTCACCGCCATGTTCGGAGATGATCCGGACGACCTGGCCAAGATCGATATCTGGGACGAAAACCTGTGGTATCTGTGCAACCCGTCACTCGGCAAGCATCTCCGGGTGCGAAACATCCGGATGGAAGCCAAGGAGGCCCGCCAGAGCGAAGCGGCGGAAAAGCTGTTCCGCTGGCTACGCCTGAACCAATGGATCTCCGTCAAGGCGGTGGGCTGGATCAGCCTGAGCCTGTACGACAAAACGCAATGGGGTCCGTCCAAGAAGGCGGACCGCGCCGAGTGGCTGGAGCAACTCCGAGGGCTTACCTGCTACGGCGGCGTTGACCTATCCACCTCGAAGGACCTGACGGCCTTCGTTCTCCTGTTTCCTCCGCAGGCGGGCCTGGACTGTGCCGTGCTGTGGCCGTTCATCTGGCGGCCCCGCGGCACAGTCCAGGAGGCGGAACGCCGGGACCACGTCCCATACCGGGACTGGGAGCGTGCCGGGTTCCTGGCCCTGTGCGAGGGCGACATTATCGATTACTCCATGGTGGAGGAGCGTATTCGCTGGGCAAAGGAGACATTCGACCTCCGGCTGGTGGGGTTTGACCCGTACCTGTCCCGTACCATCACCCAGCGGCTGTCTCCCATCGTGGACATCATCGAGGTCCCCCAGGACCTCAAGAACATGTCCCCGGCCATGAAGGAGACCGAGGACATGATGACCCGGCACCAGCTGCTCCACGTCCACAACACCTGCTTCCGCTGGTGTTTCGGTAACGTGCGGAACTATGTGGACGGAAACGGCAACTGCAAGCCCGTCAAAAACCGTTCTACTGGGCGCATAGACGCCGCCGTGGCCAGCATTATCGTTATGGCCGTGTGGATGATCGCCCGGAACCAGAAGCCGGACCTGGCTGCGGCGGTGGCCGCGCCGGGATTCTCGCTGTAGGAGGTGCCTATGAAACGCATATGGAACGCCCTGCGCCGGATTCTGCCGGAGTTGCTGCTGATCCTGGCGGGCCTGCTGATCGCGGGCGGCGTATGGATGATCTATCCCCCGGCGGGATTCATCACAGCCGGCGTGTTGCTGGCTGCCGGTGTGGTCCTGGACGTGCTGGGCGAAAGGAGTGACGACACATGAGCATGATTAAGGGCCTGCGGGCCGCCACCGCCCGGTCTCCCACCCGGAAGGCCGTCACGGTGCAGACGATGGCGGCGGCCGGGCTGACCGTCTCCGGCGGCAGTGCCCCGGGCGAGGAGTCCCGTCTCCTCAGCGCCGTGGACCGCTGCATTGAGATTCTGTCGGACAGCGTGGCCAAGCTGCCGTCCTATGTGATCCAGCGCAGCACCCGGGAGCGGGTGCCGCACCAGATCCTGTACCTGCTGAACGACCGGCCCAATGAGGCCATGACGCCCTTCGTCCGGAAGAAGGTCCTGGAAACCAGCCGCCTGGAGGGCGGCAATGCCTACGACTGGATCGTCCGGGATCCCAGAACCGGCCTTCCCCGGGAGCTGATCCCGGTGCCCTGGCAGCTGGTGCAGCCCTGGCGGGACATGGGCGGGCGCGTCTGGTACGACGTTACCCATCCCGTCACCGGCGAGGCTATGCGGCTACCGGGAGAGGATGTGTGCCACTACAAAAATGCCACCCGGAACGGCCTCAAGGGCATCAGTACCCTGGCCCGGGCCGGAGAGGTGATCTCCACCGCTCGGGCAGCCCAGCAGTATGACCTGGCCTATTACGCCAACGGCGGCCAGCCCAGCGGCGTCCTCCAGACGGATTCCGATCTGGGCGGCTACGCCAAGGGCCCGGATGGCAAAACGCTGTTCCGGGCCGACGGCTCCCCGGTGTCGTTGAAAGACCAGTTGCGCAGCCAGTGGGAGCGGGTCCACATGGGGCCCAGCAATGCCCACCGGGTGGCCATCCTGGATCTGGGCCTGGACTACAAGCCCCTGGCTGCCAGCAACCGGGACGCACAGTTTGTGGAAAACAAGCAGCTGTCCATTGTGGACATCTCCCGCTATTTCGGCGTGCCCCTATACAAACTCAACGAGGGCAAGCAGGCATACGGATCCAACGAGCAGAACGCCATCGAGTATGTGACCGGCACCCTGCATCCCATCATCACCCAGTATGAGGAGGAGCAGTCCTACAAGCTGCTGACGGCCACAGACCTGGGCAAGTATGAGATCCGGATCAACATGATGGCTGAGCTCAAGGGTGACACAGCCTCCCGGGCCGCCTGGTACCGGGCTATGTCCGAGCTGAGTGTGTTCTGTCCGGACGACATCTGCGCCCTGGAGGATATCCCCAACGTGCCCGGCGGGCACCTCCGGCGCGCCAGCCTGAACTACGTGCCCCTGGACCTGTGGGAGGAGCTCAGCCGACTGAGAAATGGCGGCGTTGCCGCTGGGAAGGAGGAATGACCTGTGGAAATGATCGTAAAATCCGCCCGCCTGGAAAAGCAGGCCGTGGACGCCCAGGAGCTGGCTCTGATCAACGCCCAGACCCTGCGGGAGTTCTCCGCCGAGGAAGTGTATACCTTCCGTCTGCTGGCCTGCGACAACCGCGTGGACCGCGACAACGAGCGCTTCACGGATGCTACCCTGGAGCAGCTGGCCGCCCTGTATGTGGGCCGCCCGGTGCTGCGGGACCACAGCTGGAGCGCCGGCATGCAGACGGCCCGGTGCTATGCGGCCAGCGTGGAGCCGGACGGCGACGCCAGGTGCCTGGTCCTGCGGTGCTACATGCCCCGCACGGCTGCCACCGCGGACACCATCACCGCCATCGATGCGGGGATCCTGCGGGAGTGCAGCGTAGGCTGTGCTGTGGCCCACGCCATCTGCTCCATCTGCGGCGCGGACCAGCGGACGACCTTGTGCGAGCACTGGCCCGGCCGGGAGTATGACGGCCAGACCTGTCACTTTGACCTGGACGGCGCTACGGATGCCTTTGAAGTGAGTCTTGTGGCCGTCCCGGCGCAGCCTGCGGCGGGCGCCATCAAATCCAAGCGCTACGGCGGCGCCGAGCCGCCCCAGACACCCCCGGCGGAAGATTGGACGGCTGCGGCCGCCCTGGAAATCGAGAAAAACAGATTCTGAGGAGGTAAATTATGAGACGAAAGATGAACGACCTGATGGCCAAGCGTGCCGGTATGCTGGCCGATGCCGAAGCGGCCTATAAGTCCGGCGACCATGACGCCTACACCGCCAAAATGACGGCCATTGGCAACATCAACAACGAGATCAACGAGGTAAAGGCCCTCATCGATGAGCAGGACCGCCAGTTCTTGGCCGAGGCTCCGGACGCCAAGGAGGAGGCCGAGAAGGCCGCCGAGCGCGGCGCCGCCCTGATGAAGGGTGGCGAGGTCAAGTTTTCTACCATTGAGGTCCGCAAGGCCATTACTCTGGCTACCGGCACCCTGGTGCAGCCCACCGGGGTGGGCACCGATATCCACGATATCGTAGGCGGCGCTGTCAGCTCCATCGTGGACCAGGTCCGCGTGGAGGATCTGAGCGGTATGGGCGCTTATCAGGAGCCCTATGTGATCTCCGAGCTGACCGCCAACGCGAACACGGTGGCCAGCAAGGCGGGCTCCGCCCGCACTGGCGGCACGGATCCCACCTTCGGCATCGCGGAGATCAAGCCCTACGAGATGACGGTCACCTCCTTTGTAGACCGGAACCTGGCCCGGTTGACTCCTGCCAATTACTACGCCAAGGTGTACAGCATGGCCATGAAGGCCATGCGCCGCAAGCTGGCGGGACTGATCGTCAACGGCGACGGCGAGACGACCCACGTCATGCACGGCATCAAGACTGCCACCAACAAGGCCGGTAGCGCCATCTATGCCACGGAGAACGTGTCCGCCGTGGACGTGAACCTGCTGGATACCCTGTACTTTGCCTATGGCACGGATGATGCCCTGGAGCCCAACGCCCGGCTGCTGCTGACCAAGCAGGACCTGAAGGCCATCGGCAAGCTGCGCGGCACCAACGAAAAGCAGCGCCTGTTTGCCATTGAGCCGGACATGGGCAACCCCAATGTCGGTATCATCCGGGACGGCGGCGTGGTGATCCCATACACCATCTGCTCCGATCTCACCAGCCTCTCCGGCGCCACCGCCTCCAGCTCTGCTGCCATCCAGACCATGTGCTACGGCAGCCCTGCCAACTACTTGCTGGGCCTGTTCGGTGACTTTACCGTCCGCGTGGATGAGAGCTACAAGGCACAGGAGCGCCTGCTGACCATCCTGGGCGACGCCTTCGTTGGCGGCAACCTGGTGGCCGACAAGGGCTTCGTGGTGGCCACCGTGCCCAAGTCTGGGTCCTGATGGACGACGTAAGTGTAACCCGCCTGGCGGAACTGGCGGCATACTGCCGGATGGACGACCCGTCCCCGGACGATGAGACCCTGCTGCGGCAGCTGTACTTATCGGCGGTGGACCAAATGTCCGTAGCCGGCATCGGCGAGCCTACCAGCCAGGGCCGAAAGGCGTCCTACGATCTGTGCATCAACTACATGGTGGCCGACGCCCTGGACCGCAGGGCCCGGGAGGTGTCCGGCGCCTGCTCCGAGAATCGCTCCTTCCGGAGGCTGATGAATCAGCTGAAGCAGAGCGAGCCGGTGCCCGAATCGGGCACCGGCGGGGAGGAGGTGTCCTATGTACATTGATCCCGGCGCCATGAACAAAGTGATCCTGCTCCAGCGGCAGGATCCGGACACGGAGGCCTGGAGCGATGTGGGGAAAATCCACGCCCGCGTGAACAAGTCCGGCGGCGGCCAGACGTTCGACGCCGGAGCGGATCAGCATCCCTACGTGCTGGATTTCGATGTGCGGTACAGCCGCCTGGTGTCCCCGCTGGCCTATGCGCCGCACCTGTACCGCATCGTATACGCCGGGCACACCTTCAAGGTGGTGGACACGGACGACTACATGGAGGGCCACCAGTACCTCCGGATCAGGGGGCGAATGTATGAGTAGACTTCCATGGGAGAAAACCTGGGTGTTTCCCGATGGCCGCAGGATGTCCTGGCGGGAAATGGTGAATCTGGCCAATCGTTCGGGCTCGTCTGCGCCACGCCCCAGCCAGAGTCGTTCCCGCTCGTCCACCCGCAGAGTTCGGCCGGAAGAACTTTCCGACTCCCTGGGCCAGGTGCTGACGCTGTATGCGGATGATGTCACCGCCCAGATCAACGCCGTTGGCGAGGTCACCATGAAGGAGCTGGTGCGGGAGACCCGGCGCACGGCCCCGAAGAAATCGGGCGATTACCGCAAGGCGATCACCTCCACTCGGGTCCGCGGGCTGGCCGGAGATCGTTTTGTCTGGTATGCCCGTGGCAAGGCGGGGCGGCTGACGCACCTGCTGGTGCATGGCCACGACGTGGTGCGGGGTGGCCGGGTAGTCGGCCGGGCTAAGGGCAACACGTTCCTGGAGCGGGCCCTGGCCCGCCTGATCCCGGACTATCTGTCCCGGGTGGAGGGGGTGCTGGGCGGTGACGAGTGACATCCTGATCGCGGCCGGGATCCCGTTCCGGCGCTCCCGGTTCCCGCAGCCTGCAGAGGGCACCTATGCGGTCTACACCGACGATATAAGCGCCGACGGCGCCGACCAGGTCAACTGCATTTTTGCCCACAGCGTCACCGTGGAGCTCTATGAGCCTGCGCCGGATGACGCTGCGGAGGCTGCCCTGGAGGGGCAGCTGAACGCCCGGGGCATCCCCTGGGACAAGCAGGACCGGTACTGGCTCCAGGCGGAGCAGCGGTACCAGGTCGTGTACGATTTTGATTACGTTGAGAAAAGGAGGATCTGAACTATGGCCAAACGCGACAAGAAAACCATTACCCTTGGCTCCGGCTACGCCTACCTGAAGGAGTACACTGACACGGTTCCAGCCACCAAAGAGGACCTGACCACCCTGTGTGCGGATGCGAACCTGCTGGGCTACATCAAGGGCGGCGCGTCGCTGGAGTATACCCAGGAGACGTATGAAGAAAAGGACGATCTGGGCCTGGTGTCCAAGATCATCACCACCGACGAGGAGGCCATTATGAAGTTGGGCCTGCTCACCTGGAACGGGGCCACGCTCAAAAGCCTGATCGACCGTTGCTCGTCGTCCGAGGCCACCGGCCTCCGGACCACCAAGATCGGCGGCGCCGGGAATGCCCAGGGCAAGTATTATGTGCTCTGCTTCCACTGCCCCGATTCCATCGACGGCGACGTCTGGGTGGTCATTGTTGGCCGCAACACGGCCGGCGCTACCCTCACCTTCGCCAAGGACAACGGCACGGTGATCGAGCCCGAGTTCAAGGCGAAGCCCCACGACACTGCTGGCACGCTGGTGCTCCTCTTTGAGGAGATTGCGTCCGCTTAACGCTCACCCTGCAGGGGCGGCCCTGTGCCGCCCCTGCTGCTTTAGGAGGAAATGATGATCGATTTTAGCTCATACGCCAAGCCCACCTTCACGGTGCGGCTTCGGGGCGCAGACAGCCCCACCCTCCGGCTCACGCCCCCGCCGGTTGAACTCGTGGACGAGCTCAAAAACGTGGGCACCCTGCTGCCTGATGCAGGCGGCGGCGACCGGGACGCCCTGGCCGCCATCTATGCCATCGCGGCTGCCCTGATGAACTGCAACCGCGATGGCATTCCCATCCAGCCGGCAGACATGACCGGCAAGTATGATCTGGATCTGGAGGATATGGCCGTATTTTTTGCCGGGTATGTGGAATTCATCAACGGCCTGTCTGAAAGAAAAAATTGATGCTCCCTTGGTACCCCACCGGCGATACCGAGGGAGATTGCAAATATAGCATCCCCAGCGCCTGGCGCAAGCTGGTGGCCGACTACACCGGCTTGAGCCTGGAGGCCGTCGGCCGCCTGGACTATCTCCGGTATCTGGCTCTGCGGCGGGATGCGTACATCTATCGCCTGGAACAGACGGATGAGGGCCGGGAATACCTGGCCAACGCCTGGCGCCTGACCCAGACGAAGCCGGATCGTGCCGCGCTGCGGGAGCAGTTCGGCAGTAAGGAGGTGTAATTGTGGCCAACAAGCTGATACGGGGTCTTACCGTCGAGATCGGCGGCGATACCACCAAGCTGGGCGAAGCCCTGAAAAATGTGGAATCCAAGAGCAAGGGCCTGTCCGGTGAACTGGCGCAGGTCAACAAACTGCTGAAGCTGGATCCCACCAATACAGAGCTGCTGGGCCAGAAGCAGCAGGTGCTGGCCGGACTCATCGAGGCCACGTCCGAGAAGCTCGGGAAACTGCGCAGCGCAGAGGCGGCTGCCTTCAAGGGCGTCAAGAACTGGGACGCCTACACCAAGGCCGTTGCCCCCATCGAGGCGCAGATCGACAAGGTCACGGAGTCCCTGCGCAAGATGAAGATCCAGCAGGAGGAGGCCCAGGATGATTTCGGCGTTGACTCGGACCAGTATATGGCGGCCTCCGCCCGGGTGGAGGAGGTTTCCAAGCAACTCAAGGCCCTGCGGAAGCAGGCCAGGAGCGTGCGGGAGGAGTTCGACAATCCCATCTCCCCGGAGGCACACCGGGCCCTGCAGCGTGAGATCGCGGCCACGGAAAACGCCCTGAAGGACTACGAGGACGCCGCCAAGGATACGGACGATGCCCTGAAGAACCTGGGCAAGGGGGCAAAAACTGCCGAGCAGCGCACCCAGGAGCTGGCGGAGCGCTCCGGCGTGGCCGCCAAGGACCTGGACAAGCTCAAGGAGAAGGCAGACGACGTGGCCGACAAGGGCCTGAAGGTCCTGGCGGCGGCAGCCACCGCTACCGTGGCCGCCCTGACGGCGGCCTCCGAGGCCACCCGGGAGTACCGCACAAACATGGCCAAGCTGGACGTAGCCTTCACCGACAACGGCCACAGCGCGGCAGAGGCCCAAGAGGCATATCAAGAGCTGGTGGGCGTGCTGGGCGAAAGCGACCAGGCCGTTGAGGCGGCCAACCACCTGGCCAAGCTCACGGATAACGCCCGGGACCTGGCCGCCTGGACCGGGGACATTCTCCCCGGCGTGTTCGCCACCTTCGGCGACTCCCTGCCCATTGAGGGGCTGACGGAGGCCGCCAACGAAACGGCCAAGGTTGGGCAGGTCACCGGCCCCCTGGCGGACGCCCTGAACTGGGCCGGTGTTTCTGAGGATAAATTCAACGAGGCTCTGGCGGCCTGCTCCGATGAGCAGGAGCGCCAGGCTCTGATCACCGGCACGCTGTCCGGCCTGTACAAGTCCGCTGCCGCCCAGTATAAACGCACCAACGCTGAGGTGATCCGGGCCAACAAGGCCAACGATGCCTGGACGGCATCCCTGGCGCAGTCCGGCAAGGTGATGGAGCCCATCGTCACTGACGTGAAGGAACTGGGCGTGGAACTGCTCCGGAGTGCGGATCAGCCCATCCGGCGGATCAGCAAGTATATCCGGAGTACGCTTCTCCCCACGCTGGAGAAGGTCTCCAAGTGGGCGCTGAGGAACGGGCCTCAGATCATCGGCGTGACCACCGGCCTTGCCACAGCCATGGGTACCTACAAGGTCGGAGCCGTAGCGGCGAAAATCGCCACCAGCGACCTGACTAAGGTGATTCTGGGAGCTGAGAAGGCCCAGAAACTTCTGAATCTCACCACGGCGGCCACCCCCTGGGGGCTGGCCATTGCCGGGGCGGCGGCTGTTGTCGCAGGCCTGGCGGCGCTGAGCGATGCCCAGGCCCGGGCGGCTGAGTCCGTCAGCGCCCTGAGCGCTGAGGAGCAGTCCCTGTGCGATTCGGCCCGGGACGCAGCGGCCGCATTCGCGGAGCAGCAGGCGGCCGTGCAGGAATCCATGAACGGCATCACCTCCCAGTTCGATCACACGGAGGCCCTGGCGAGTGAGTTGATGCGTCTGGCTGGTGCCTCCGGCGAAGTCCGCGAGGCGGACCGCGCCCGGGCCGCATTCATCCTGGGCGAACTCAACGATGCCCTGGGCACGGAGTATAGGATGGTAGGCGGCCAGATTCAGGCGTACAGCGATCTCAAGGCCAGCGTGCAGGAACTGATTGCCACGAAGCGGGCCGAGGCCCTGCTGAGCGTGAATGAGGACGCCTACAAGAATGCCCTGGCCAACCATCAGGCATATTACAACGCCCTGACGCTGGCCGAGAAAGACTACCGCGCCCAAATGGAGCTCACGGTGGAGGCCGTGGAGCGCAACCTGAAGGCCCGGGAATCCGGCAGCCGACAGGATCAAATCAACGCAGAAAACGCCCTGCGGGAGGCCCAGCGCATCGAGGAACTCAGGCGCCAGGCGTGGCTGCAGTCTGCGGCCGACTTCGGCGCCTGCAAGGCCGAGGAGCAAAAGTATGAGGCGGCGGCCATGGCGGCCATGAGCGGCAACTATGAGCGTGTGGAGCAGATCCTTGCGGATACAAGCTACGCATATGATGCCATGGCGGATGCTGTGGGCGAATCCCTTAGCAAATCCACCTCCGCCATGGCCCGCAGTGCCACGGAAGCGGACGTATATGCCCGGTACCTTCGTACCAACTTCGAAAACGGCGTGGCCGGTTTCACGGAGTCCATGGTGCTGGAGGCGGAACAGGCCGCCGATGAGCTGTGGAAAAAGCTCGGCACGGCCCCCGACAAGGCTGTGCAGTTCGGCAAAGATGTGGGCGATGGCATGGTTAAGGGCCTGGAAGCCAAGCGCCAGGCTTTATACGATTCGGCTGAAGGGATCGCGAACGGCATGTTCCGGCGGCTGCGGGCCGTGACGCAAACCCACAGCCCCTCCCGCAAGATGGAAGGCGTGTTCCGGGATATCTGGGCAGGCGCCGAGGTGGGCACAGAAAAGGCTGAAAAGCCCATCCTGGCCCAGACGGAGGCCCTGGCCAAGAAGCTCCTGGACATTGATGCTGCGGCCAATATGCCCGCCCTGGCTCTGCGGGAGATCACCGGCCGGGAGCAGTCGTACCAGCACCCGGCGACGCAGCAGGAGCCAGCCGCCCCGGGCGGCGTGGCCCTGGGCAGCCTGGCCGCCAAGCTGGATATGATCCTGGCCGCCATCGAGCGCGGCCAGATCATCGCCCTGGATGGCGATAAGATCGTGGGCGGCACCGCAGAACGCATGAATGCAGAGTTGGGCCTGATCAGTGCCGGAAATACCCGGAATGTGAGGTGATACCGTGGCCAGAAAGGCTGTAATCGGAAACTATGATACGGCCGCCAAGGGGTGGACGCTGTGCGCATACGCGCTGGATCCACCCGCCTGGCGGGAAAATCTCGTGGAGGTTCCCGGGATGGACGGGGCTATTGATCTGAGCGCCTGCCCGGCGGGTGATGTAGCATACAGCCCCCGGGCCCTATCCATCACGCTGGAGCGCTCCGACGGCACCCGGACCACCCGGGAGGCGGCTATCTCCACCATGGTGAACGCCCTGGACGGCGCCACCGTGGATATCACGCCCCCGGATGGCACGGAGTACCGCCTGCGGGGCCGTGTGCGGGTAGCTCCGCAGTACAGCGACTTGGCGCACGCCCAGGTGATCGTTTCGGCCACCTGCGATCCCTGGCGCCGGAAGGCCGCCCCCACGGTGGTATCCGGGACGGTGCCCGAATTGGGCACGCTGTCCCTGAGCCTGCCCAATGAGCGGCGGCCCGTGGTGCCCACCGTGGAGGTGTCGGCGGCTGCAACGCTGACCTTCGGCGGCAAGGACATCGCCGTGGGAGCCGGTACGCACCGCAGCCTGGATATCCGCCTGGTTGCCGGAAACAACGCCATCACCATTGCGGCAGCGGCCGGGACCACGGTGTCCGTCACCTATCAGGAGGCGTCGCTATGAGCTACACCGGCGCTGTTTGCGGCAAAGCCATTGCCGGACAGGCTGTCTGCGGTACGGATCCCCAGGAGGCTGCGCAGGAGTTTGCCGGTTATCAGCTGCGCTACGGGGACTACATCCTGTACGATCCTCGTGGGGCTAACGAGGTGGATAGGCTACGGGTGTCGGCGGCCACGGTGGATCTTTCGGCCGGGAAAGCGGGCTCCATGGCGTTCACGCTGCCGCCGGATCACCCCTACCGGGACAAGCTACCCTATATGCGCCCCGGGCTGGAACTGCTGCAGGGCCGCTATGTGGTGTGGCGGGGCCGCATCACCTCCCAGGTGTGCGATTTCACCAACAGCCTGAAGATATCGGCGGAGGGCATCATGGCCGTGCTGAACGATACCACAGTGCCACCGTTCACGTTTCCGGACGATTTCGCCGATGAGGCAGACTATCAGGCGGCCGCCAACAGCGGCAACGTGGTGGATTACCTGTTCCGCTGGCTCCTGACGCAGCACAATGCCAAGGCCTCAGCCGAACAGCAGATCAAGCCCGGCGTGTGTACGGTGACGGATGCCAACAACTACATCACCCGCAGTTCCACCAAGTATCTTACCACCATGGATGCCCTGACCTCCAGGCTTTCCGGATCGTCCCTGGGCGGGTATCTGCTGATCCGCTATGAGTCGGACGGCAACTACCTGGACTACTACGCAGATCTGCCGCTTACCAACGCCCAGGCCGTCACCTTCGGCGAGAACCTCCTGGACCTGGAGCGCCAGCTGGCCGGAGCCGATATCTATACGGCTATCCTGCCGGTGGGCAAGGACGGCCTGACCATCACGGAGTTGGCCGACGGAGATCTAACGGACGATCTGGTCAAGGAGGGCCCTTACGTCTGGTCTCGGGCGGCCGTCCAGAAGTACGGCTGGATATGCCCCGGTCCCACAGACTGGCAGGACGTCACCGTTGCCGCGAATCTCCAGTCTTATGCGGCGGCCCGGCTGGCCACATCCGGCTGGGCACTGGAGGAATCCATCACCTGCAAGGCCATCGACCTACACGTTACGGATGCCGCTGTCGCTGCCTGGCGGGTAGGCCGGTACACCATGCTGGCCACCACGCCCCACGGCATCCGGGCAGCTATGCCGCTACTGCAGATGCACGTTGACCTGCTGGACCCGGCACAGACTACCGTTACCATGGGCCGCACCCGGCGGACCTTCACGGACGACGTGGAGGATGAGCGCCGGAGAGTGACCCAGGAAATGGAGGAGACCCGCACCTCCACGGATGAGCGGATCAACACCGTGCAGCAGATCCTCACCGAACGTATGACGCAGATCTCCCAATCGGACCGGCAGATCCTCCTGGAGGCGCTGGAGCAATATGTGGAGATCGGGGATTTCGAGTCCTACAAGCGTGTCATGGATGCCACACTGGCCGTTCTCCCCGACCAGATCCGCATGGAGGTCTCTGAGGAGATCACGGAGCAGGTGGAGGACGCCACCGGAGACATCCGGCAGTCCGTCCGCACCATGAACCAGTATATGTCCTTCACGGCGGCCATGGGGATGTTGCTGGGCAGCGAGGGCGACCCCGTGAAGGTGCAAATCAACAATCAGGGGCTAAACATCCTCCGGGAGACACTGGCGCTGCTGTCCATCAATCAGCGGGGCGTATACACGCCGTCGCTGTATATACGGCCCATGGATCCGGACGACCCCACCGCCGGGTGCCTGTACCTGGGCAACCTGGTGGTCCGGGTTGCCCCGGATGGGTCCGTGGTGGGTGCGAAGGGAGTGAATGCCAATGGGTGAGCTGTACGGCGCACAATCCACATACGGCTGGCGGCTACGGCTGGGGTACACCATCCAGCAGTCTCGGACCAATAACCGCAGCACCATCGCCCTTGCGCTACAGATCTACGACGGCACCGGCGAGAGCTACAACCAGGCGGCTAACAGCTGCTACTATGTACTCCAGGGCTCCAAGGTATACCACCCTTACAGCTACAAGGCTAAGGGATGGTATGACCTGGGTACCAAGACCATCACCGTGGATCACGATTCCAAGGGGGAGGCATCGGTAACGCTGTCCGCCGAGTGGCACAGCGGATTCACCTCCCAGTGGACGCCGTCCAGTCTGACGGTGTCCGGCAAGGTCACGCTGCCCACCATCCCCCGGGCATCCTCCCTGGCTGTCCCGGCCCTGACGTTGGGCAGCTCCGCCACGCTGGACGTCACCAAGGCAGACAGCAGCTACACGCACAAGATCACCTACGCCTGGGGTACGCACTCCGGGACGGTGACAGACCGGACCGGTGACACCTCCATAGCATGGACGCCGCCCATGGAGCTTGCCAGCGACATCCCCAACGCCGCCAGCGGTGTGGGCACGCTGACCATTACCACCTATGACGGAGGCTCCGTACTCGGTAGCCTGTCCTATAGCTTCACCGCCTCCGTGCCCTCCAGCGCGGCCCCTGTGGCCACCGTGGCGCTCTCGGACGCTGGGGGGTATGCAGATACCTATGGCGCTTACGTGCAAGCCAAGAGCCGCCTGAAGGCCGTCACGACGGCCTCCGGCCAGTATGGGGCCACCATCAAGGGATGCGTCCTGGCCGTCTCCGGCCTGTCGGCTTCCGGCCTCACGGCCACCTCCGGTGTGCTGCCGGAGTCCGGCACCGTGGGCTACACCATCACTGTTACCGATTCCCGGGGGCTGGCCACAGTGCTGCGGGGCACGATCACGGTGTTGCCATACGCTACGCCGGGTATCCGATCCATCAGCGTGGCCCGCTGCGACGCAGACGGAGCAGACGATCCCGCCGGGGCCTATGCCCTGGTGTCCTTCGTGGGCGCGGTGTCCCCCCTGGGCGATCAGAATACGGCGGCATACGCCATCCGCTACCGGCCCCAGGGCGCAGATACCTGGAGCAGCCAGGCCGTCCCGGCCGCATCCGGGCAGTATGCGCCCAGCGCTTCCGGCATCATCCCCGCGGCCGTGGATACAGTGTTTGAGGTGTGTGTGTCCGCCACCGACGCTCTGAGCCGCACAGATAGCCTGATCGTGATCCTGCCCTCTGCACAGGTGCTGTTTCGCACCGCCCCCAATGCGGATGGGCTATCCATCGGGCAGTATCGCACGGAGTCCGGCGCTCTGATCGTGGGCGGCCTGATCGAGGCCCTGAAGCTCCCGGCAATGGCCGGGGTGTCCCTGGGCGGCACCGCCCTCCTCGATCTCCTTCACCCCGTTGGCAGCATCTACCAGTCCACGGACGCCACATCCCCAGCGGACCTGTTTGGCGGCACCTGGGAGCAGGTCAAGGACGTATTCCTGCTGGCGGCGGGTGACTCCCATGCCGCTGGCAGTACCGGCGGCGAGGAGACCCACACGCTGACCAAAGCGGAAATCCCGAACCACGCACACACCCTGAAATACACCGGCCAGAGTGTAACGGAAGGCGTGAACGCCATCCGGCTGTATCAGGCCGCAAGCAATCAGTACAATGCGTATTCCGGCGGTCAGTCCTCCGATTGCGGGGACCAGGCCCACAACAATATGCCGCCGTACCTGGCCGTGTACACATGGCGCAGGACGGCGTGAATACGGACGTGTAATGGGCTGACAGCTTGTGCCCGAATCGGGCACCGAAAGGAGTGATCTAATGGACTTTAGCAAGAAAATCTTTGTGGACAACCAGACCGTTATCGACGCTGATACCCTCAACGCCATCCAGGATGAGCTTATCCGGGTAGGCGCTGACAAATCCATGGACATCACCGGCGCAACGGTCGGCCAGATTGCCAAGATTGCTGCCGTGGACAGCAATGGCGTACCCACGGCGTGGAAACCGGTGGATATGCCGAGCGGAGGCGCAGACGGCATAGGCGTGATTGAATACCACGCCAGCAACAACCTGTATGATGCGGAAAACCTTGTCGGCACGTATATCATCAATGGGTCGTCCGTGTCTGGTCTTTCCAACTGGATCCCTGTAAAGGCAAAGACCAAGTACGCGAGTAACGCACACCATACGCAGTATTACTTCTTTGATGCAGAGAAGAATTATTTGAGTGGCGAAACCTATATCACAAGCCCTGTTGTCGTTACCGCCCCACAGGATGGCTTCCTGCTTATCAAGACAAACGGAAATACTGAAACCATTGTGGTGGAAGGTACTGACCTTGTAAACCATTACGAGGGCTATTATGCACTAAAAGAGAGCCTGACCAAGCGTGTCAGTAAAGCAGACAATAACACATGGGTGGGGAAGAAGTGGCTTGCTATTGGTGACAGTCTGACAGACCCCCAATATGCAAGCGAGGGTTATCCCTATCTTGTCAGCAAGGCGCTGGGACTGACGCTTACCAATGTGGGCGCATCGGGCAAGGTTATGAACTACTTCGTTGACCTTATACCCGGCTATGCGGACGATTTCGATTTGGTCACGGTTCTGCTTGGCACGAACAATCAAGGCTATAACTGTGCAATTGGCAGCTTGAATGATGGCGTGGACTACACGACCAACAATTCTTTCTACGCGCAGGCGCAGAAAGTGGCAGAAGTGCTGATGGAAAAATATCCGACTGCGGTAATTGCGTTTCTTACGCCTATCCGCAGAACGGGTGTGGACGGTCAAAACAACAATGATGATGGCTATATGATTAACGCTCTTGGCCTTACTACGGAGCCTTACGCGGAAGCGGTCAAGGAAGTGGCTGACTACTACGGGCTTCCCTGTCTTGACTTGTACCACAACGGCATTAACCCGAAAAGCGAGTGGATGCGGCAACTGTATTTCGTAAATTCGGATGGTACGCATCCGAACAATGACGGACACGCCAAGTACACCGCCCCTGTGATTAAGGCTTTCCTTGAAAGTCTTGCACCGTTCGGTGAAAAGGCTGTGACCTATTCTGTCACAAACAATCTGACAAACGCAGAAAACTCCAATGCCGCAACCTCTGTTTTCGAGGGTAGCGCATACAGAGCAAACATCACCGCAACCTCTGGATATGTCCTGTCCAGTGTGACGGTCAGCATGGGCGGGGAGGATGTAACTGGCACGGTCTACGCTGACGGCGCAATCACCATTGGTGCGGTAACAGGCGATATCGTGATTACGGCAAAGGCAACGGCTGCTTCCGTTACAACATACACAATCACTAATACGCTGACCAACGCCACAAATTCCAACAGCGCGGCCAGCGTTGAGGAGGGTGCTTCGTACAGCGCAACGATTACGGCAAACGATGGCTATGAGCTGTCCGAAGTAATCGTAACGATGGGAGGTACGGATATTTCCGCATCCGCTGTGAGTGGTGGAGAGATCACCATCGAAAGCGTGACGGGCAACATCGTCATTACCGCAACGGCCACCGAAGTTGACAGCGGAGAGCTTGTGTTGGTGCATAGCTACATCGGCACTTCCGTTCCAGAAAGCGGCGCTCTGGAAGACCAGACTGGCTCGTTTGATTTGATAAACAAAAGTGGCCATAAGTTCTATTCAAATTACGGAGCTGAAAACGGTTCAGCGTTTGCATTGTCTACTGGCGATAGTGCTTCGTTTAAGTTTGTAAATGCATTCCGCAATACGTTGTATTATTCAAATGGTTGCCAGATGGACACAAGCGGGATGCTCGTGTGGAATATCGGAATTAGTGGTAGTTCTGATACTTCTGGTAGAATCCAAATAACACCGTATGGTAATCCGGAGGGGGTTACGGGCGTTTTTGGTGATGCCTGTCCGCAACTCTACTACAGGTCAGGCGATGGCTCCAATATAACACCCCTGTATTCTGCCGACGTCGTTAAAAAGGGCGAAACTCACACTATAACAGTCACCGTGAACGCCGCGGATAAGTCTATCAAGATGTATGTGGACGGAACGCTTGCCATTGATGAAGTTATGACCACCGAACCCCAGTTTGATGGCTTGTCTGTATCGGTGTACGCCGACTGCCCGTTTGACCGACTGGAAGTGTACCGTGGCATCATCACAGATGTAGCCTAACCCAATATAAAAGCACCATCCTATCCAGAGTTGGTTGGCATCTATGTGGAGGTTGTAAATGGATAGGTGCATCTGCTGCGGCGAGGAAATCGTTAACAAACAGGTGTGGGTGGGTACCCCATGCAGTTCGGCAATGAGATCAAGCAGAACATGGCCAATGTTTTTGTGCAGGCCCCCAACGGTGCCCTGTACACCATCGCCGTGGACAACAGCGGCAATCTGTCGGCCAAGGCATTCACGCAGTAATCACGCCGCCCAGAGCGGCAGAAAAGGAGATTTTACAACATGAAGGAAAACACGATCAAGGCCGCTCTGGCGGCCGCGCTGGGGGCGCTGTGCGCCTACGGAGTGCAGCTGCTGGTGCCGGTGCTGGTGCTGGTGGTGGTGATGCTGCTGGACTACGCCACGGGCATGACCAAGGCATGGAACGCCGGGGAATTGTCCTCCCGGGTGGGCCTGAAGGGCATCCTGAAGAAGGTGGGCTACTTGGTCATCGTCGGCGTGGCGGCTGTAGTGGACTGGCTGCTGCGCTACGGGGCCGACACCCTGGGCTGGGACTGGCCGGTGGAGTTCCTGTTTGCCAGCATTGTCATTATCTGGCTGGTGATCAACGAGCTGCTGTCCATCCTGGAGAATGTGTCGGCCATGGGTGCGCCGGTGCCGGGCTTTTTGCAGGCCCTGCTGAAAAAGCTGAAGGTACACACCGAGGACACGGCGGCGGAGAACCTGCCGGGAGAGGAGGACGACGAATAATGGATACGCAGAAGTTTATCCGGTGGGCGATCAAGGCGGTCGTGGATTATTTCAACAGCCGCGTGGACGTCACCGATCGTAAGGCGCTGGCCCCGGATGATGTGTACGTTGTGTGGAGCTGCAAGACGCTGGGCAACAACAAGGCCCTGCTGTCTACTAACATCCCGGATGGGATGTACTACGAGATCACTTACAACGGAGCAAAAAAAGAGGCGTACTTCGACGCCTACAAAAAGTGGGAAAACATGAGGATTGTATTTCCGGAGGACGACAACAATGAGTAAGCGAGTGTACATCAGCCCAAGCGACCAGACAGAAAACCGCTACGCCTGGGGCAATACCAACGAGCACGTCCAGTGCCAGAAGATCGCCGAGGCGGAGGCTGCGGCCCTGCGCCGCAGCGGCGTGGAGGTGCAGGTGGCGGCTCTGGGTTCCACCATGGCCCAGCGCTGCGCCCAGTCCAACGTTTTCAAGGCGGACATCCACAACTGCGTCCACACCAACGCCTGCAACAAGCAGGTCATGGGCACCCGGCTGTTCTGCTATGTCATCCCCGGCAAGGGGTACGACGCCTGCAAGGCGGTGTTCAACGAGCTGGCCCCGCTGTCCCCCGGCACGTCCGAGAATATCCAGGCCAATTCCCGGCTGTACGAGGTGCGGACCCCGGCGGCTCCCACGGTATACTGCGAGTGCGAGTTCCACGACACGGTGGAGGGTGCCAAGTGGATCGTGGAACACACCACGGAGATCGGCGAGGCCATCGCCAAGGGTCTGTGCAAGTACCTGGGCGTGAAATACGTCCCGGCTCAGACGCAGAAGCCCGCCGAGGAACCCAAGGCCGACACCGGCGATGTGCTGTACCGGGTCCAGGTTGGAGCCTTCGCCGTCCGCGCCAACGCCGAGAAGATGCTGGACCGCCTGAAAAAGGCCGGGTTTAGTGGGTTCATCGTGAAGGGGAAGAAGTAATAGCAAGGCCCCGGGGAACTTCCCCGGGGCTTTTGCTATACGCGCAGGTTGTCGTTTTAATTCATGCGTGCGGCGGAAACCGCACCCGACACGATCAATCATATCACGAATGATATATCAAGCCACGCGTTATTTCGCGGTGCGGCGAAATTTTTGTAGGCGACTATTACAGCCACATTACATCTAATATCCGATTTATAGGCATGAAATCTGAATTTATTCTTGAATGGGGTTCAAGAGGCCTTGAGTTCGAATCTCAACACTCGGACCACGAAGAAGTCCCGAAACCGTAAGGTTTCGGGACTTCTTTTTCTCTGTCTCAGCTCCGCCGGGCGCCGTCCGGCGGATTTTTTCGCATAACCCGGCGCCGGCGCGGCAGACTATGGACAAGAGGTGATTTTTATGACGTCCAGACGCCTGGGCCGGCAGACGGTGGCCCTGCTGCGGCCCCCCAGCGTGGTGTCCTATGCCAACGTCGGCGGAAAATTCGAGGCCAACGGCCCCCTGGCGGGGCATTTTGACCTGTTGTGCACGGATTCCTTCTTCGGGAAGGACACCTGGGAGCAGGCGGAGTCCGCCATGCAGCAGGAGGCCCTGACCCGGGCCCTGGAAAAGGGCGGGCTGACCCCGGCGGAATTGGACTACGTCCTGGCCGGGGACCTGCTGAACCAGTGCATCGGCACCGCCTTCGGCCTGCGGGACTTTCAGATTCCGTTTTTCGGCCTGTACGGGGCCTGCTCCACCATGGGGGAGAGCCTGGCCCTGGGGAGCCTGCTGCTCTCCGGCGGTCACGCCCGGACGGCGGCCTGCATGACCAGCTCCCACTACTGCACCGCCGAGCGGCAGTACCGCATGCCGGTGCCCTACGGCAGCCAGCGGACCCCCACCGCCCAGTGGACCGCCACCGCCGCCGGGTGCTGCATCCTGGGGGACCAGGGGGACGGGCCGTATATCACCCATGTGACCTGCGGGAAGATCGTGGACATGGGCATCACCGACGTGAACAACATGGGGGCCGCCATGGCCCCTGCCGCCTATGACACCTTGTCGGCCCTGTTCCGGGAGACGAAAACCGGCCCCGGGGACTATGACCTGATCGTCACCGGGGACCTGGGGGCCCTGGGCCACGCCATCGTCACGGACCTGTTCCGCCGGGACGGGGTGGACCTGTCCCGGAACTATCAGGACTGCGGACTGCTGCTGTACGACCTGGAGAAGCAGGACATGCACGCCGGAGGCTCCGGCTGCGGCTGCTCGGCGGCGGTGCTGAACGGGCATCTGCTGGACGGCCTGCGGCGGGGCCGGTGGCGGCGGCTGGTGTTTGCCCCCACCGGGGCTTTGCTGAGCCCCACCTCCTCCTTCCAGGGGGAGAGCGTGCCGGGCATCTGCCACGCGGTGGTGTTTTCCGCCGGGAAGGAGGGGGAAAAGTGACCTATCTGAACGCGTTTTTGTGCGGCGGACTGCTGTGCGCCGTGGGACAGATCCTCATCGACCGGACCCAGCTGACCCCCGCCCGGATCCTGACGGGCTATGTGGTGGCGGGAGTGCTTTTGCAGGCGGTGGGGCTGTATCAGCCCCTGGTGGACTGGGGCGGCGCCGGAGCCACGGTGCCCCTGACGGGCTTTGGCTACTGCCTGGCCAAGGGGGTGGCGAAGGCCGTGGCGGAAAAGGGATTGCTGGGCGCTTTGGCCGGGGGGCTGACGGCCACCGCCGGGGGCATTGCCGCCGCGGTGGTGTTCGGGGTGTTGGCGGCGCTGATCTTCCGCCCCGGGGACAAGCGGTAAGGCGGGAATGCCGGGCGCGGCGGAGGGCTTGATGCCGCCGCCGCGCCTGTCCGGCCCGGGTCAAAAAACAGGGAATTTTTTGAAAAAACTGTTGACAACCCGGGGATGCTGTGGTATATTAAATCTTGCCTGTCGGGGAGACGACATGGCGGCGTAGCTCAGTTGGCTAGAGCATGCGGTTCATACCCGCAGTGTCACCGGTTCGAATCCAGTCGCCGCTACCATCGACCGGTGAGACGCTGGGGGCGTCTCGCCGGTCCCCCCTCAGCAAAAATACGGCCCGTTGGTCAAGTGGTTAAGACACGGCCCTTTCACGGCTGTAACATGGGTTCGAGTCCCGTACGGGTCACCACTTCGGCAATCCGTAAAACGGGATTGCCGAATAAACGGAGGCTTAGCTCAGCTGGTTAGAGCGCCTGCTTCACACGCAGGAGGTCACTGGTTCGAGTCCAGCAGTCTCCACCAAAAAGTTCTTGATTTCGTAAGAAATCAGGAACTTTTTTTGCTTATGGGGTTATATAATTGTGTATTGCACTTGCTTTTTTTGCGTGACCCAAACGCTGACCCAAAAGCCGAAAGTTCGGGAGAGAGGCGGATAGTATTGTCTACTCCTCTCCCTTTATTTTTTGTGTTTACATGGCCCGGTCGTAGTGACCCTCCCAGCGGTCGTCTTTGCGCTTGCGGATGCCGCCTCTCCGATAGATGTTTCTTCGGCATGGTATCAGTTCTTTCTTTGGTAGTCAACACACAGGCAATTTGAATAATTGCTATAAAAACGTCCTGGGGCACCTGCGATGCAGGAGCCCCAGGGCGTTTGCGGGTATGTGAGCAGGTTTAATCTGTGCGTCTACAGCATCCCTGCATCGTCCGAAATCATCATCTGTTCGCAGGGCCGACTCATCCGTCAGCGCCAGCAGTTCCCCGGCTATATCTGCATTCTCGAAACGGAGCGTATCGGAGTCTTTTCGGCCAAAAGTAGGGATATGGACATCCACATAGTCGTAAATGCGGCCCTCCTGCACAAGCCGCAGAGTGTTCGGCGGCAGAAAAGCTGTTTTCGAGGGTTAGAAAACTATCAGTTGTCCTTGCGGCGCTTCAGGGTCAGGCGGACGGGCTCATTGGAGTGGAACACGCCGAAGCCCAGCCAGCCGTTGATGATATCTATAAACGGAGACAGAAGCGGAAGCAGTGCGAAGGGGAAGTATACCAAAGTGGGGACGCCCAATGTAGATGCCAGGAAAATGCCGGATACATCCCAGGGGATGATGCTGCCGATAAGGGCGCCGGAATTTTCCATGATCCGGGACAGTACGCAGGGCTTAATATCATACTTTTCGTATGTGTCATGGAAGGCCGTGCCGGGGAGGGTCAGGGTGGTATACTGACCGCCGCCGCCCACCATCAGGAGAATACAGGTGGCAGAGGTCATGGTGATAAGCCCCTTGCTGGACTTGATGTGTCGGGTTGCCAGTCCCATGAGCGTGGGCAGGATATTCATGTTTTGTAGCAGGCCCGCAAACATGCCAGAGAACAGGGACACATAGATGGTGGTGGCCATGCTGGCTGCGCCGCCGCGGGAGAGCAGACTGCTGACGGATTCCACAGGACTGGAGCTGACATAACCATAGAAAGCGACCTTGCACATTTCGGCAAAGCCGACGCCCTGGAACAGCATAGCCCACAGAATACCGAAGAAGATATTGAAGCCAAAGACGATGATGGACGGCACGCGCTTGACCGCCATGAAAATCGTGACCATCGGCGGCACCAGCATCCACAGGTTGATGCGGAACTCCGCCTGGATGCCGTCGGTGATAGCGGTGATCTCGCTGAGATTGGAGGCACCGCTGCCGTAGCCTGCGCCGAGAATGGAATAGGCGACCAGGCAGATGACCGTTACAGGAATAGTGTCATACAGCATGGAGACGATGTGGTCATATAGGTCAGCCCTGGCTGTGGCGGAAGCCAGCAGGGTGGTGTCGGACAGCGGGGAAAGTTTATCGCCGAAGTGGGAGCCGGAAATAATAGCGCCGGCGGCCAAAGGCAGGGGGACACCAATGCCCGCGGCCACGCCGATGAGCGCCACACCCACGGTGGCCGCTGTGCCCCAGCAGGCACCGGTAGCCAGGGAGGTGATGGAGCAGATGATGAAGGCCAGGGGCAGGAACATCTGGGGATTGATGAGCTTGATGCCATAATACAGCATGGCGGGCACGCTGCCGCAGGCCATCCACACGCCGATGAGGCCGCCCACCAGGATGACCACCAGCACCGCGCCGATAACGGCAGAGGCACCGTTGGCCATGGCCTTTTCCATGTCCTTGAGCTTGGCGCCCAGGATCATGCCGTAGATCACCAGCACGGCCAAAGCGGCGATAAGTGCGATAAAAATGTCAATACCGGAGAGCACCATGGTCAATACCACAGCAAAGGGAAGCACGAAGCTCAGCACTGCCCGGGCAGAAGTCATTTTGATGTCGATCATTGCTTTTCTCCTTGTCTCCTATGGTTGTCGGTTACAGGGCGCTTAGGCCGCGTTTGATGTCATCCAAAAGATCTTCCGCATTTTCACAGCCGACGGAAATGCGGACCAGGCCGTCATCGCTGTGAATGGGATAGACCAGAGAACCTACATCGCCCAGGCTGGTAGCATTGCTGATAAGCTGCAGGGCATCCACGAAGCGGCCCATCTCCGCATAGCCGCCCTTTAGGTGGAAGGCCAGCATACCGCCGAAGCCCCGGTGCAGAATTTTCTGCGCCAAAGCATACTGGGGATGGCTCTCCAGGCCCGGATAGCGGACATACTCCACCTGGGGGCAGGTCTCCAGATACCGGGCCAGGGCGTTTTCGCTGGCAGTGTGCGCCCGCATGGAGAGGGTCCGCACACCCCGCAGGACCAGCCAAGCGTCAAAGGCGCTGAGAAGCTGCTCCGGGAATCCGGCTGCGAAGTATCCGGGCGCGGCAAATCCTACCGCTTGAAACTCCCCGGCTGGAGCAAAGTGGCCCGTCTGGACAGTCTGGGTGATGGCTACACCCTGGAGGACCTGCTGGCTGTCCTCGCCGGTCAAAAGGAGCATACGCCCCGTCAGAAACCGGTCAAGCAGGCAGATCCGTCCAAGGTCAATCTGCTAGTTGACATCCAGGCAAAGCTCCAGGCCGGAAAAGGTGCCGGGTATGTGCGGTGGGCCAAGGTTTTTAATCTGAAACAGATGGCACAGACCGTGAACTATCTCACCGAGCATAACCTGCTGGAGTATGCTGTGCTGGAGGAAAAGGCTGCGGCGGCCACGGCCCACCACAATGAGCTATCTTCAAAAATCAAGGCAGCGGAGAAACGCATGGCGGAGATTGCTGTGCTGCGGACCCATATCATCAACTATGCCAAGACCCGTGACACCTATGTGGCTTACCGGAAGGCCGGTTACTCCAAGAAATTCCGCGAGGAACATGAGG